>JAEEGI010000447.1_pt1 | contig 133019 bp, 83 predicted proteins | sample 8958751 | NCBI WGS metagenome assembly JAEEGI01 (sample SAMN16246545, study PRJNA631951) | gut metagenome | biome: gut microbiome; feature: rumen; material: KS-attached | host: Bos | place: Iran: Karaj | collected 2018-10 | reverse complement strand
ATAATCCGCGCAAACGGCATTAAAAACCACCATTTGCGCGGAAAATCTTTCAATAAGTTGCGCAACTATGGGCATTTTTACCCATTTGCGCAATTTATCAGTTGCACCCTTCACAACCGCCATCGCAATCGCCGCCGCAACCGCTACAGCCACCAGGAGCAAAGTCCTCATCGGTCGACTCGCGCACATCGAGGATTTCGCCAGAGAAATGAAGGTGCTTGCCCGCCATGTCGTGGTTAAAGTCCATCTTCACGTGTTTGTCGCCAATCTCACGGACAAGGCCCATGATCGGACGACCATCTGAGGTCTGCATCATCAGCTGGGCACCGACTTTCACCATGTCCATCAGCACATCGTTCTTCATGAACATGCTCTTGTCGAGGTCCATCACGTAGGCCTCGTCGCGCTCGCCGTAGCCCTCTTCAGGGGTCAGATGGAAGGCATAATGGTCGCCGGGCTCCTTGCCCATCAAGTTCTCCTCGAACTTGGGCAACAACTGGTGCATACCGAAGATGCACACAAAGGGGTTCTCTTTCGTGGTCTCCTGAAGGATGGGACCGTTTTCGTCGTTCTCACGCAAGACATAGGTCATGGTGACGACAGCTTGATCTTGAATTTTCATAGGTTTACTATTTGATGATTAATAACTTCCAAACATTTTGCGCAAGAGCCATTCCACGGCAGCAAGACCGATGAGGACAAAGAAGATCCATTTGGAGTGAATCAAGTCCTCAAAGCGGCTCTCATGGTGTTCAACGGAGGTAATGCGCGAATCATTGTGCAAGTCGGCAAAAAGTTGCTGCAACTCGCGGGCGGTATAGCAGTTTCCGTTGGTCAGGCGAGCGATGGTGCGCATACGTTCGATGTCAGCAGTAAGTTGCTGTGCCTCAATACCGATGGCCACCACACTGAATGTGCCGTTCACATTGATCTTGCGCTCGCCCATCTGCGCTTGTACCTTATAGGTATACAAGCCTTCGGGTAGTAGGCCAGCGTTCAGTTCATAGTCATGGTCGCGTTTCGAGAAGGTGTAGTCGTAGGTCTCCCCTGTCAGCTTATTCTCGATTTGAATGGTCAGGTCGGGGTCAGTCACGAGTTCGTTGTTGGGGTTGCGCAACTCGGCGGTGATGATGACAGGCTCGTTGCTGTAATAGGTCTCCTTGGCATAGATGGCCGAGCCGTCGTTGGCTGACAGCAACAAGTATTTCAGCGACTTGGAGAACATCTCGTCGAAAACATCGTGATTCTTGTTCTGGTAATACTCATACAGCCTCCAACGCCACACGTTGGTGCCGAACAGGAAGGCCATCTTGCGCCCATCATTGGCAAAAGTCAAAAGTGGCAACCCCGACTTGACACCCATCACCTCCTGCAATAGCAAGTCGTCGTGCGACTTCAAGGCATTGATTTCCACATGTGGCAAGGCCAAAGGCGGGTATTTCGCGATGAGTTGCTCCGACTTCGAGTCAAAGGTAAAGGTCGAGAAGGCCGTATTTTGGTGTGCCTTAACATCCATCAGGGTGTTGGTCGCGCCAGAATGCAAGGCAAAGACATTCTGCAACTTACTGAGCAAATCGCGGTCGGTGTCATTGCCAACGATGAAGAAAACTGGGAGTTTCACATTCTTGTCCAACTGCGCCTTCAAGGCGTTGAAATCTGTGCGTGCCGAGGGCACCTGATGCAGGATGACCAAGTCGTAGTTGCTGAACTCGGGTAGCATCTCCTTGCCAAAGCAGAAGTCCACCTCATAGTTGTCGTTGAGCACGCTGCGCAAGGCACCCAAGTCGGGATGCGGTGAGGCGGCCACACAAAGCAGCTTATATTTCTGGTCGAGCACCTCGACATAGATATGGCGCACATTATTGAGTAGTTGCTCCTCCTCGGCGATGCCGCTCACCTCAATGTCGATGGCCATCACGCCTTTCTTGGTGGCATCAAGCATAAAGTCGACTTCCTTGGAAAAGCGGTTTGATGGAATCTCGATGTCGCGTTTCTCAATGATACGACCGCCTTCCTTGAGGGTCAGTTGGGCCTTGCGTCCAGCAAAGTCACGGGCAGCGACGGTCACACGAATGGGGAAGGTCGCGCCGAGCGACACCACCTTATTATAATGCACATTGCGGATGGCGAGGTCGGGATAGGAAACCGTGTCGCCCAAAACGACGGTATGGATGGGGAACGGGAAGTTCTCTGCCACCAACTCCGGCTCGAAACCACGGTTATAGATACCATCGGAGAAAAGCAGCACTGCACCCACATTGCGCTTGTAATATCTTCTGTCCAAGGTCTTTATGAGCGACGACAAGTCCGTCAGTTGGTCGGAGAAGTCAAGTTGCTCGAAATCGCGGACTTCCTCGCCGAAGAGGTATTCGTCCACTTGAAAATCAGCGTTCAAGTCTTTCCTAAATTGCTCAAACTGGTTCTGATAATCCTTTTTGTAATACACCGAATCCTTGCAAAGGACGACGGATGAGGAATTGTCGTGCGCAAGAATAATCGTAGGCGTCTCCACCGAGCTGAATTTCTGCCTTATCAATGGGTTGAAGAGCAGCAAGACCACCAAGCCAACAATCAAAGTCCGTAGTGCAAACAAAATGACATTCAACGCTTTGCCGTAGTGTTGTTTCTTGTTTCGGAAATACAACACCGTGGCCGCCGCCAGACCAGCCAGCAGCGATAAGGCTAACATCCATATTGGGATTCCGATATTCACCGATTGCTCAGATAAGGGCGCAAAGATAGGGAATTTTCGGGAAAGTCGTAATATAGATTACCGATTCAGGAAAATTCGGTTGTCGATTCGTCTTCCCATTCCCATCTGTGTTATTTCTTTAATTGAGCCATTTTTATCCCAACAACCATTTCCAAAGCGGCACCACTTGAATGGTCTTGCCGTCCTTTTCCAAGATAGTTTCTTCATCTTTGGTGATAATCATCAAATCGTCTACTTCAAATCGTTTGGAAACCTTGATTAAGGCTTCGGTTTCGCGTTGGAAAGTGCTTTCGTCTTGCAGGGAATAAGAGGCTTGAATAAGTTTTTTTTGCTCGGGCAAGTAGAAATCGACCTCCACGCTGTTATGGTAGAAACAAACCTCGTTCTTGTATTTCCTTATCAAGTTAATGGCCACCATATTCTCCAAAAGGCTGGCCGCTGGGTCGGGCAAAAACAGGTTGAGAATGCCATTGTCGATGAAATAATACTTGCGTTGGGTGTTGCGTTCGGTCAATTTGCCGATGATATTCTCCAAAGGCAGCAGCAACCACGATTCGCACATGTAATTCACATAATCAATGACTGTATCAGTGCTGGCCTTTTTGCCAGTCGAACTTACCACATTAGCCAAACGGTTGTAAGATGAAGGCTGCTTTACGCTTTCCGCCAACTTTTTGGCCAAAATGCGCAGACCAAAGTCATTGCGGATGTCGTAACGCGCAATCAAATCGCCAAAGAAAACTTTGTTGAACAATCCGCTGAGCCATGAACGTTTATCGGCCACATTCATCACCTCGGGCAGACCACCAAAACGGAAATAAGTCTCGAAATACTTCACAATCTCCTTTCTATAAAGGTGCAAGGCATTCTTTTCCTTCACGTTAATGCCCGAAAAAGACAAATACTCAGCAAATGAAAGTGGAAACACTTCCATAATCATATAACGTCCGCCCAAAGTGGTCGCAATTTCCGAGCTCAACATCTTGGCATTGCTGCCGGTGATGTAAACCCTGTATTTTTGGTCGGCCAAGCGTCGCGCGAACTTCTCCCAACCTTCAACAACCTGAATCTCGTCAAAGAAGAAAACAGGTTGAGTATCAAACATTTCCTCGTAAGCAGATTTGATAATGTCCAAATCGGTCAAAGTCATTATTCCCAAACGGTCATCCTCAAAATTGAAATAGCAGATTTCCTCCATACGATGGCCTTTTTTCAATAATTGATGGATGCGCTGATACAACAAATATGACTTTCCAGCACGACGCAAGCCCACAAGCACATAATTCAGTGCGTCTTCAAACACATAATCGCGCTCAAAAAAGCATACCGATGAAATAAAACGCTGATTTTCAACAATAATATCCTTAATCAAGTCCTTGCTCAACATGGTTTTTCGTTTTTTTACGACTGCAAAGATATAACTTTATCGATTATGCTCGATAAAAATATATAAATTTTATCGTTTATAATCGACAAAAATACATTGTATTCATCGATTATATTCGATAAAATGCCACAACTTGCTCCACGGAACGCCAAAAGATTATTTGCTTTCAGGCTGTCAATGGTACAATCATTAGTCAATCATGATAATCGCTGTCTTTCCATTCGAACTTCACCATCGCGGGCACAAGGTATTTGCCTATCTTGTAGTCAATGTTTGCCTTATGGGCCTGACTCAACTGGTAGCACCGTGGCACATAAAACATCTTTCCATCCTTGATGAAATGGGCACCCGTTTGATGAAAGCGAAAGGCGACATTTTTGGCGATACACTGCTCGCGAAGGGCAAGTATCCAATCGTAGTTGCATGGTCTTGCCTCAACCCCCGACTCACCGCCTACCGACACTTCCTCTATCGTGTCATCGAGATAAGGGGTAAGATCCATGGCTGTAATCAGAGGGGATGCAATAATGCTCTTGTGTTTGATGGGGAGCGACAAGAAAATGGGCAAACGATAATCCGCCATCTCCTGATTCTCCACCGTACAGCCCACGATGACATTGTCATAGCCATTGCCCCAGTCGTCGGGTGCGCACTCCATGAAACGGTCGATACGCTTAGTGAAGAAGAAAAACCAAAGGTCGCTCCGCTGCTTCATCATCTGCCAGCATTCCGGTCGCCATTCATCCGCATCTTTTAGGAGAAAATCGGAGGTAAAGCAGGTAAACACCAGTTTGCCGCTTTCAATCTTCCACGACTTGTCGCGCTTCCTCTTCATGGGCAGGTTGAAGTTGCTCGTCTTTCTGCATTCGCCGCTCGATATCTCACTGCCGTACATCTCATCCTGGCGATACACATAACAATACTTACACCCGGGACTTATCTTGGTGCAACCGTGCCATGGATTCCAGTCAGCGTATATTTCCCAATGCTCGGACATAAAGTCTCACGAAAAGTCCACAAAAATAAGAAAAAAAGCCTAATTTTGCGGAAAATTTGCTTCCATGAACAGCATTTCGGTCGTCATCATCACCTTCAACGAGGAGCAGAAAATCGCGCAATGCCTTGACTCCGTTAAGGATATTGCCGACGAGATCATCGTCGTTGATTCACATTCCACCGATGCGACCGAAGCCATCTGCGACCGCTACGGCGTGAAGTTCTTCACCCAAGACTGGCTCGGCTACTCCGACCAGAAGAACCTCGCCGACGAACTCGCCACCTGCGACCTCATCTTCAGCATCGATGCTGACGAAGCGCTCTCGGACGAGCTAAAACAGTCCATCAAAGCACTGAAAGACAAGGATATCGCTGAAAACGAAGTCTTCGCCATGAACCGTCTCAACAACTATTGCGGTCAGTGGGTGAAGGGCTGCGGGCTTTATCCTGAGACCAAAATCCGCATCTGGCGGCGCGGCTTTGCCGAGTGGGAAGGCATCATCCATGAGTGGCTGAACTACAAAGAAACGCCGAAGAAAACTTTGTTGCACGGTGACCTGCTGCACTATTCTTGGGACACGCCCGAGGCCTTCCGCAAGCAGCAGTTCCACTTCGCCGAACTGGGCGCGCAGTCGTACTACGAACGTGGCAAGAAGACAGGCATTCTGCCTTGGATTTTCAGCCCGAGCATCAATTTCATCCGCACCTATATTATAAAAGGCGGATTCCTCTACGGCAAGACAGGCTTCAGCATCTGCCACACGATGATGCAAGCTAACAGGCATAAATACAATCTGTTAAGAAAGAAAATGAAACAAAACAAATAAGCATTATGGAAGAAGCATTTGAACAAGAAGTGGAACGTACGGTAGCGGCGCTGAAAGCCGGAAAGACCATCCTCTACCCCACCGACACCATCTGGGGTGTGGGTTGCGACGCCACCAACAACAAAGCCTGCCTGCGGGTTTACGCCGTCAAGCAGAGGCCGCTCAACAAGAGCCTCATCATCCTCGTCGATTCGGTGGAAAGGCTTCAGGATTATGTGGTTAACGTGCCCGCCATCGCCTACGACCTCATCAAAGGTGCCAAAAGTCCGCTAAGCATCATCTATCCCGAAAGCAAGAACTTGGCCAAGGCCGTTTCCGATGACAAGAGCATCTGCATCCGCGTGGTTGACAACGACTTCTGCAAGGAAGTCATCCGTCGCCTCGGCAAGCCTATCACTTCCACCTCAGCCAACCTAACCGGGCAACCTTCATCGATGATTTTCAGCGACATCTGCGATGAAATCAAAAACTCGGTGGATTATGTGGTGCAGCTCTACCACGACAGCTTCTGCAAGCCCAAAAGTTCGACCATCATCAAGCTGAATGCGGACAATACTTTTGAGATTTTGAGGCAGTAATAAGACAAAATCATCCACCATGAGATTCATTGACAGATTAATATTCTTACTGATTAAATATGACGACAATGCTCCTTGGTGGAGACGTCTCAACACAAGGGTCAACGAAGGTGCCATCATTGGTCTATCACTTTTCTTGTGGTCCAGTGTTTTCTTCTTTTTGGGTATGATTTTGTTAGCGAAAACAAATAGTGACGCTATTCCGATTATTTGGTATGCCTTTCTCGTAATGCTCGGCGTCAGTGTGGTATTGTCTTTCGCTCTAAGCATTAGGCAGAATAAAGACAAAATCGAAGATGTTCCCATATCCATTCCCGATAAAACGCTCAACCGATTTTTGGCAGTTTACATCATTTTCCCATTCGTTTGTATTATACTTGGACTCTTTGCAGCACTCATATACATTCTTTGTCAAACTGCGTTCAGCCCCGATTTGCTATCCTTGAAAAAGCAGGCAAAAGCTGGTGACCGAGTATCTCAACTTCAACTAGGAAATCGCTATTTGAAAGGTGATGGGGTAAAGCAGGATTATAAAAAAGCTTTTTCATGGTTCCAAAAATCTGCCGAACAGGACTTGGCTCCTGCTTTGTTCTTTATGGGTGAATGCTATTTCTATGGCGTCGGGATTGAGAAAGACCAGGAAAAAGCCATCTCTTACTATACTCAAGCTGCCGAACACAGCTTTAGACATGCCGAATTCGTCCTTGGATATATTTATTGTAAAGAAGAATTTGGTCATCTTGACGTTCAAAAAGCAATATACTGGCTTGAACGTGCTGACAAGCATGGAGTTGTACGAGCCGCCCATCAATTAGGTGTCATACACTATCTTGGCGAATTGACAGAACGAAACGATTCCTTGGCGTTGGCATGGTTTCGCAAGGCTGCATACCATGGGGAAGCCAATTCTCAATACATGTTAGGACTGGCCTATAAGGGGAATAGCCCAATACCTCGTGACCTTAACCTATCGGCACAATGGATCAAGAAAGCAGCCATGCAAGGACATCCAGCGGCCATGGAAACTTTGGCCTATTACTACCAATATGGCATCGGGGTAGAGAAAGACTACATGCTTGCCCAAAGGTGGAGCACTGACGCCAACAAAAAGGCGGAAATGGACTCGCGCTCAAAAATAATGGCCATCGAAGGAGTAAAAGCCTTGGCTTCGGGTCAGGCCATCCTACTCACATATCCCAAAGCCAATAATATTAAGGAAGAAGCATTTGCGCTCTACAAGGAAGGATTTGGACTTCTATTTGGCATCGAAATAGAGCCCAACTTCCCGAAAGCCATAGACAAACTGACCGAAGCCGCCGTAAAAGGAAGTCCCAACGCCAAAGTGTTACTTGCCTATTGTTATGCCAGCGGGTATGGAGTGCACCTCGATGCCGAGGTTGCTTTACATCTGTACATCGGGAAAATCCAAATCAAATACGACATTGGCAACGAGTCTTACACTATAGATTTTGAGCTGTTCGAAGACGGCACCTTCAACAAAACAATGGATTTGGAATTAAAAAAAGAATAAAAACATTATCTTTGCGCCCCTAAAATCTTATTCTATCCCAATGAAATCACTGAAATTGTTTTTCTTGGCTATTGTCTGCCTTTATGCAATGGCAGCGACAGCCCAAAACCAACCCCAGAAACCCCAGACAAAGGCACAGATGAATGCCCAAAAACTGGGCACTGTTCTATATCTCATCGAGAATTTCTACGTCGACACCGCCAATACGGACAAGGTGACCGAAGACGCCATCGTAGCCGCATTGAAGGAACTCGACCCACACTCGGCCTACATATCGAAGAAGGATGTGGAGAAAGCCAACGAGCCCCTCGTGGGCAGCTTCGAAGGCATCGGTGTGACCTTCCAACTCATCCGCGACACCATCACCGTCATCAGCCCCGTGGCAGGCGGTCCATCGGAGAAGGTGGGCATTATGGCTGGCGACCAATTCATCAAGATTGACGGCGAGGAATGCTTTGGCAAGAAGGTCGACAACGAATACGTGCAGAAACACCTGCGCGGCAAGAAAGGCACCAAGGTCACCGTCAGCGTCAAGCGAGGCAATGACCCCGAACTCCTTGACTTTGAGATCACCCGCGACAAGATTCCGCTGAACAGCATCAACGCGGCCTATATGCTCAGCAACCATGTCGGTTACATCAAACTCGATCGCTTCGCTCAAGAATCCACTGCCGAGTTCAAGGAAGCCTTGACCAAGTTGCAAGCCCAAGGCATGGAGTCGCTCATCTTCGACCTGCGTGGCAACACAGGCGGCTACCTCAATACCGCCATTGATCTCGTGGACCAATTCCTCACCGAGAATAAACTCATTGTCTTCACCGAAGGCACACACTCGCCACGACAAGAATGGAGGAGCAAGGCTTCCGGGCTTTACACCTCAGGCAAGTTGGTGGTCCTCATCGACGAAGGCTCGGCCTCGGCCAGTGAAATCCTCTCGGGTGCCATCCAAGACCACGACCGTGGTGTGGTCATCGGCCGTCGTTCCTTCGGCAAAGGTTTGGTTCAAAGACCTTTCAACCTCCCTGATGGCTCACAGATGCGCCTGACCACCTCGCGTTACCACACGCCTTCGGGTCGCTGCATCCAGCGCCCCTACGAGAATGGTGCAGAGGACTATGCCAAGGAGATGAACAAACGCCTCGAACATGGTGAGTATTTCCATGCCGACAGCATCCATTTCCCCGACTCGCTGAAGTATAAGACCGATGGCGGTCGCACCGTCTACGGTGGCGGCGGCATCATGCCCGACATCTTCATCCCAGTCGACACGGCTTATAACAGCAAACTCTACACCAACCTCGTCCGCAAAGGAGCCTTGAACCGCTTCACCACCGACTACGGCCTCAAGCACCGTGATGCCATCAAGGCACAATATGGCAGCTTCGACAACTTCAACAAGGACTTCGTCGTCGGTCATGACCTCATCGACGGGCTGAAAGCCGCTGCCAAGGAAGCCAAGGTGACATGGAACGAGGAACAGTTCAAACGCTCAGAGAAGTTCCTTCTCCTACAGATGAAAGCCTTGATTGCCCGTAATGTTTGGGAGACGCAGCAATACTACCAAGTGATGTCCTCCGTTGATCCAGGTATCCAAACGGCCATGGAAGTGCTTGGCAATGAAAAAGAATACAAGCGTATCCTCAAAGGCAAATAAGTTGCTCTCTCGTTTTTTTCTATCTCATCTGTAACTTTTTTGGGTTTTCCGCGTCTACGTTTTCGGAAATATTCCTATTTTTGCCGTTTAGATGCCTACTTTTTCGTAGAAATCATGTAACAAATTAAATATCAATCTATTAAATTCAAAAAATGAAGAAATTCCGTTTACTCAGCGCAGCATTCCTGATGATGGGTCTGCTGTTTGGCACCCAAGTGATGGCCCAGCACATCGAACTCGGCGCTGCCAAGTCGGCACAGCGTTGTGCCAGCGTGACTGACGAAGGCTTCACAGCCTCCTTCTCCTTCAGCAGCATCGACGCTACTGAAGTCTCCACTGAAAAAGGTGCTTTCTCCTACATTACCATGGAAAACACCTATCCTTCGGGCAACCTGGGTGACCCCACCCTGCCTGCCGTCAACAAACTGATTGCCATCCCTTACGGCGTCAGCAATATCTCCGTTGAGGTGAAGAACTACACCACCAAGGTGTACTCCCTCTCCGACTTTGGCATCAAGACGATCTATCCTCAGCAGATGCCGCTCCGCAAGGACCAAAAACCCGGCGACCTTCCTTTCGCCTACAACGAGAAGGCTTACAATGCCAAAGGCTTCATCGAGCGTCCCATCGCTGAGGTGAAGATCAAAGGCACGATGCGTGGCATCCAAATCGGCGCCCTGACGGTCAACCCCGTGCAGTATGACGCAGCCACCAACAGCATCCGCGTCTACAACGACATCGAAGTCGAAGTGCGCTATAGCCAATACGACAAGTCGGCTGCCTACAATGAGTTCGCCCGTACCTTCAGCCCTTACTTCGCCAATGTCTACGGTCAGATGTTCAACTGGCGCGACGACGTGTATGACGAGCACCCCGACCTCTGGCAGAACCCCGTCCACATGCTGATCATCGCCGACCGTATGTTCGAGGAATGCCTGCAGCCTTGGTATACTTGGAAGACCACGAAGGGCTTCTACCTGAACATCAACTACACCGATGAAATCGGCACCAGCGCGGCTGCCATCCGTACCTTCATCCAAGAGGAGTACGACAAAGAGCCGCCCACCTTCCTGATGATCATGGGCGACAAGAACCAAGTGGCCGCCAGTGCCACGGGTAGCGAGACCCACTGCGTCACCGACCTCCAGTATTCAAGTGTCGACGGCGACGAGTTCCCCGATATGTACCACAGCCGTTTCCCCGCTGAGACCGTTGCTCAGATGGAGGCCATGATCAACAAAGCCCTCGAATATGAGCAATACACCATGCCCGACCCGACTTATCTGAACAACGTGCTCCTCATCGCTGGTGAAGACAGCGGCTGGGGTGTCACCGTGGGTCGTCCCACCATTTGGTACGCCACCAACTATTACTTCAATGAAGAACACGGCTTCGACCAAGTCCACGAATTCAGCCATGGCGTCTACACAGGCTGCTATACCTGGCTGAACGAAGGCGTCGGCTTCGCCAACTACACCGCCCACGGCTCCAACACCAGCTGGGCTGGTCCTCAATTCACTGTGAGCGATGTCAACAACCTGACCAACGAGCACAAGTACTTCCTCGCCATGGGTAACTGCTGCGAGGCTGCCGACTGGGGTATCAGTGGCACCTGCTTCGGCGAGGCCATGGTGCGCGCCGAGAACAAGGCCGCCTATGCCTACATCGGTTCCTGCCCCTCCACCTACTGGTTGAACGACTACTACTTCGGCGTTGGCGCCACGAACCGTGCCGACGGCACCATGCCTTCCTACGAAGAGACCACCATGGGCTTCTATGATGCCATGTGGACCGACGGCGCCTACAACACCGTCACCTCCATGATGTTTATCGGTAACTTGGCCAGCAATGCTGCCCAAGCCCTCGGCTACACGCTCCACTGCAGCACACTTTACGACTGGCAAGCCTACCACACCCTGGGTGATGGTTCCATCCTGCCTTTCCGCGTTCAGCCTACCGAAAACACCATCAGCCACCTGCCCACCTTGCCCATCGGCATGGACTTCTTCACCGTCAACGCGAACCCCGGTTCGTATGTGGGTATCTCCAAGGACGGCGTCCTCTATGGCGCAGGTATGGTTGGTGAGAGCGGCACTGCCGACATCGCTATCACGCCCATCACCAGCGGCGGCGATGTCACCATCTGCGTGACCCATCCGCAATATATTCCTTACACCAGCGTCATCCCTGCTGCTGCTATGGATGGCCCATACGTTACGGTCGACAGCTTCACTCCCGCCAACGCCCACGTTGGCGACGAGACTCCGTTGAACATCACCTTTAAGAATGTGGGTACCGAACCTACCAACGGCACCACCAATGTGACCCTGACTTGCGCAGACAACACCTTGACTATCCTTAATGGAGTCGGCTCTTTCGGCAGCCTGGATCCAGATGCCACCACTCAAATCAATGGCTTCAGCTATAGCATTGCTGAAGGCGTCGCCGACGGCACAAGATACACCATCCAAGTTGCCGCCGTCTGTGGTAGCGAGACTTGGGAAGGCAAAGTCATCATCACCGCTGGTGAAGCTGTGCTGCAATTCGAAGGCATGGCTAATGCTGGCGGATTCGTCCCTGGCGAAACGCTCACCGTCACCGCATCGTTCAAGAACGTCGGTCACTACATGGCCACCAATGCCATTGCCAGCATCGCCTCAACAAGTGAGTATGTCACCATCGAAAACGAGACCGTCGAAGTGGGTACTATCGACCCGACTGGTATCGCCACTTGCGCGTTCAACATCACTGTTGATGCCAGCTGCCCCACGACTGAGCAACTTCCTCTCACCTTCACCTTGAATGCTGATGGCGGCCTCGTCGCTGAAGGCTCTGGCGTCATCAAGAATGCTTGCAATGTCATCTTCGACCTTGTCGACAGCTATGGCGACGGTTGGAACGGCAACGAACTGGTGGTCTCCTTCAGCGATGGCACTCCCACGCAGAACATGACCATTTCAAGCGGTTCCTCTGCAACCTACATCTTAGAAATCGGCCGTGGCGTGCATGTCACCCTGAGCTGGATCAACGGTAGCTATTCCTACGAATGCTCCTTCACAGTGAAGTACGAAGACGGCACTCAGATCTATTCGGGCGGCGCTGGCGTGAACTATGAGTTCGACTGCGATTGCGCTGGCGGTACTCCTATAGGTGTCTACAACCCCGTCGAGAACCTGCAAGCTGAAACCACCAACACCAGCGTCACATTGACCTGGAACGCTCCTGAAGGTGCCATCAACTACATCATCAGCCGCAACGGTATCGAAATCGGTCAGACGGCAGAGACCACCTACACTGACGTCCTGGTCAGCAAAGACGGTGTCTACACCTATTGCGTGGTGGCCGAGTACACCGACGGTGTCTCCGTGCCTGAATGCGTCATCGTTGAGTTCTTCGATGCCATCAGCGAAAACGAGGTTGAGTTCTCCATCTATCCTAACCCTGTCAACAGCACGCTTACCATCAATGGTGGCGCTGCCGAGTACAGCTATGCCATGTTCAACGGCATGGGTCAGATGGTGGCCAACGGTAAAGCCCAAGGCACCGAACAGATCAATGTCAGCGAAATGACCAAGGGTGTCTACTTCCTCCGCCTCACCACCGGTACGCAAGTGCGCATCGAGAAGGTCGTCGTAGAATAACCACACTCGCAGAAATGCATGAAGAAAGGTCGTCCGTGTGGGCGACCTTTTTTTGTACCATGCAGGGTTTAGTTTCTGCGTATTCAGCGGATTCTGCGTGAAAATAACTCACATTCCGCGTTGTTTCTTGATGGTCTCGTAAGCTGCGTTGATTTCTTGGAACTTCTTCTCGGCTGCCTGCCGCACCTCGTCGCCGAGGTTACTAACCAAGTCGGGATGGTTTTTCTTGGCCATCTCGCGGTAGGCCCGCTTCACTTCCTCGTCGGAGGCCGAAGGATCAACACCGAGGATCTTGTAAGCGCTGTTGGTCTCCTTGATGAACATGGCCTTCACCGACTGGAAATCGCTATTGGTGATGCCCATATAGTCAGAGATGGTGTTGATGACACCCAGTTCCTCTTGCGAAATCGCGCCGTCGGCATTGGCGATGCCAAACAGATAATGCAACAGCTGCAGACGTGAGGAATAATCCATATAACGACCCACCTGTTGGCTGACGTCGTAAAGATTGTACTCTTTCTCCAAAATCTCGCGCAGCATCTTGATGTAGTTCTCGGCACGCTCCTGACCGAAGTTCTGCAGGAAGAAACGCTTCACGTAGTCGAGTTCGGAACGTTTCACGTTGCCGTCGGCTTTCATCACCGCAGCCGAAAGCACCAACAAGGTCACATTGAAGTCACGTTTCTCTTCCGTGTTGCCGAAGGTGTCCTCCACCTCCGATCGTATGATGCGCGGTCTGTTGCTGGAGAACAGCCCTCCAATGGCATAGCCGATGATGGCACCCAAAGGGCCACCAAACGACCATCCTAAACCAGCCAAAATCAATCTCAAAAAGAAGCCCATCGTAGTCTAGTATTAGTTTTGAGGCGCAAAAGTACACAAATCTTGGATTATAGGTCGTTAATCTGCTGATTCGGGGAAGAATTAATTTTCATACGCTATTCCAAATAAGAGAAAAAATTGTACTTTTGCCTCCTATTTTAAGTCAACAACTAATTACCAAATAATCAAACTCACTAATCAACATGAAAAAAGTCGTATTTACACTTGCTCTTGTGGCTATGTCACTCATGACTATGGCCCAGAAGTGGGTTGGCATCGATGGCAACACACCTGCCGCCCCGCAAGTCAAGTTGGTTTCGAGCAGCGAATCCAAAGTCGTCGTCGACTTCTCGCTGAGCGGTTTCAACATGACGAAAGTGAGCACACCCAACGGCATTCAGCAGGTCATCTCGGTCCCTAAGATGGCCTCCATGCTCGAAGCCGGTGCTCCTGACCTCCCACACTTCCCCATCCCCGCCATCATTGGTGATGCCGCTGAGATGGAAGTTAACGTCACCAGCTGCACTTTCAAGGATTTCCAAAACGTCGAAGTGGCCCCCTCCAAGGGTAACTTCAGCCGTCAGATCGACCCTGAGACTGTAGCTTACATCTATGGACCCATGTATCAGAAAGACGCCTTCTATCCTGCCTCGCAGGCCTATCTGGAGACGCCATACATCTTCCGTGACTTCCGTGGTCAGGACATCATGGTCAGCCCCTTCGCCTACAACCCGATGACCAAGACCCTTCGTGTTTACACGAACATGACCATCGAGATGAAGAAGGTGAGCGACAACGGCGTGAACCAAAAAGTGAGCCGCAAGGCCGCCGAAAAGGTCGCTCCCGAAATGATGGAAGCCTACAACCACCGTTTCATCAACTTCAAAGACAACGCTAAAGACTACACCTTCGTCACCGACCGCGGCGAGATGCTCGTCGTCTGCCCCGACCAATACATGGAAGCCATGCAGCCTTTCGTTGACTGGAAGAACCAATCGGGCCGTCCCACCACCATCGTGAGCCTCTCCGAAGTGGGTGGCAACAACGACAACACCATCAAGAGTTACATCAACGACATCTACACCAACCCTGAGCGCAACCTCGTTTACGTCCTCTTGGTAGGCGACTATAGCGACCTCACCCCCCACTCCATGAGTGGTGGCCGCTCCGACAACTGGTTCGGCCAACTGGAAGGCAACGACTACTACCTCGAACTCCTCACGGGCCGTTTCTCAGTGCAGAGCATCGCCGACGTAGAGACCCATGTCGAGAAGGTGTTGTACTATGAGCGCGACATGCCGGAAGGCCTCACCTGGCTCAACCAAGGCATCGGCATCGGCGCCAATGAAGGTGCTGGTCAAGGCCACAATGGCGGCGAAGCCGACTATGTGCACATCAACTACATCCGCGACACCCTCATGCACTACACCTATGAAAACGTTACCCAACAGTATAGCGGTGTGGGCGGCGGCACCAACGCCACCGCTATCAGCGCCGACTTCAATGCTGGTAAGAGCATCTGCAACTACTGCAACCACGGTTCGCAGACGAGCTGGGCTGTGGCCAACTACAGCAACAGCAACGTGAACGCTCTGGTCAACGACGACAAATGGCCTTACATCTGGTCGGTGGCCTGCAACAACGGTCAATTCGACGGCACCTGCTTCGGCGAGGCCTGGCTGAGAGCCACCAACAATACCACGGGTCGTCCCACTGGCGCCGTCGGCGGTATGTTCAGCTGGATTTCACAACCTTGGGTGCCTCCAATGACGGGTCAAGACGAGATGGTTGACATCCTCACGGAATGGAAACACAACGACCAGTTCAACCACACCTTTGGTGGTGCCTCCCTCAACGGCAGCATGTACATGCTTGACATGCACCCCAGCGACCAAGGCAACACCCACAACACCTGGATCCTCTTCGGTGACCCGAGCCTGATGGTCCGTACCGACAACCCTGTCAGTATGAACCTCAGCATGAGTCCCTCCGCCTTGATGCTCGGCATGAGCGAACTTGAAATCAATGCCGAGAACACCGCCTATGGCATCGCCACCTTGATGATGGACGGCGAGATCATCGCTACTGCCGACATCCACGACGGTGTCGCCAACATGAGCTTCTCACCTCTGTCGAACGTTGGCACCGCCACCTTGACTGTGATGGGCTATAACAAGGTGACTGAGGTCCTCCCCGTTGAGATCCTGCCTGCCGAAGGTGCCTACCTCACCATCGACGGCTACTCACCCAACTTCGCCCCTGTCAATGTGGAGACGAGCCTCTCCATCAGCTTCAAGAATGTGGGTGTCGACCCGACCGGCGACGTCACCAACGTCACCCTCAGCTGCGCCGACGACCGCCTGAGCATCACCAACAACACCGCCACTTTGGGCGTGATGGAAGCTCAAGAAGTCAACACCCTGCAGGATGCTTTCAGCTTCATCGTCGCTGAAGGCGTTGAAGACGGCACCCGCTTCCAAGTCGACATCACCATGGAGTGTGGCACCAATACCTGGATCGGTAAGCTGTTCATCACCGCTGGTCAAGCCATCCTCGACTTCGGTGGCGCAGACTGGGCTGGCAGCTATGTGCCCGGCGAAGACCTGACCATCGTCGCCAAGTTCCAGAACATCGGTCACTATATGGCTACCAACGCCTTCGCCACCATCAGCTGCGAGAGCGAATACGTCACCCTCCTCAACGAGAGCGTTGAGTTCGGCACCATCGACCCCGATGGCACCGCTACCTGCATCTTCCATCTGACCATCGACGAAAGCTGCCCCGAGACTGAGCAGATCCCCGTCACCTTCAACATGCAAGCTGAAGGCGGCCTGACGGCTGAAGGCAGCCTCGTTTTGAAGAACACCTGCAATGTCATCTTCGACCTCGTCGACAGCTATGGCGACGGCTGGAATGGCAACCAACTGGTGGTCTCCTTCAGCGATGGCACTCCCACGCAGAACATGACCATCTCAAGCGGTGCCTCAGCAACCTACACCTTAGAAATCGGCCGTGGCGTGCATGTCACCCTGAGCTGGATCAACGGTAGCTATTCCTACGAATGCTCCTTCACAGTGAAGTACGAAGACGGCACTCAGATCTATTCGGGCGGCGCTGGCGTGAACTACGAGTTCGACTGCGACTGCGCTGGTGGTTCGCACTTCGACACCTACGCTCCTGTTGAGAACCTCGACGCCGAACTCGAGATCGGCCTCGTCATCCTGACTTGGGATGCTCCTGAAGGCGCTCTCAACTACACCGTCTTCCGTAACGGCATCGAAATCGGCCAGACCGAAGAGCCTACCTACACCGACAACGTGTACTCCGAGATCCACTTCACCTACTGCGTCGTTGCCAACTACGAACGCGGCAGCTCACTGCCTGAATGCATCGACGTGAAGGCTGAAATGAGCGTCGACGAAAACGAAGCCGAATTCTCCATCTACCCCAACCCCGTCAACAACATGCTTTACATCAACGGCGGCAACGCCCAGTACAGCTATGTGATGTACAACGGCATGGGTCAAGTGGTGGCCAGCGGCAAAGCCCAAGGCACTGAACAAATCAATGTCAACAACATGACTCAAGGCGTGTACTTCCTCCGCCTCACCACAGGCACGCAGGTCCGCCTTGAAAAGGTTGTCGTGAAATAAGCCGACGATCTTGCATCAAAAAAGGAGGTTGCCTTCGGGCAGCCTCCTTTTTTTTAATCCTCAAACACCGTCTCGACGGAAACCACCGAAGCGGTGAAGAACCATCCTACGCCAGCACCTTCTGGCTGTATGTTGGTGCTCACATTGGCGGGCGCGCCCATCATGGGATTACTGCCTGTCGACATGATCAAGGTATAGAAATACATCATGTAATCCATAGGAATGCTATAGAGGTCGGCACGGATGCGGTCGCCACTCTTCAGCTTCGACTTACGGAAATAACCGATGGGGATCTCCTTGTTCGCCTCCAACATCTCGGGACCATTGATATAATACCCAGCATAACCGCCAACGGGTATCATCATGCGCATATTCAGACTATCGGTCTTCAAAGTGTCGTTTTTCGAAATCATCGGCATGTAGATGATCGTCGGGTCAGCAAGACTCTGGAAATGGGGATAGAGCCACTCGATGGTGTCGCCAAAAAACACGGAGATGACGGAATCGTTGTCCGCGTTATAGGGTTTGATGACCAAGCTGTCGATGGTTTCCACATTATTGGCCATATAACTCTCGGCATACAGCCGCAAAATGCCATTATCCGCATTATCATCGGGTACTTCGGCACAGAAGTGATACATCTTGTTTTTCACACCCGCTACAGGCTCTGTAAAATAATGCCCGGGAGCGTCTTCCGCCTCATAATAGTATATGGTGTCGACACCATCCGTCACATACACTGTAGCGCCACTCACCATCTTGACCTCGTCGTGGTTATAGAAATCGGCGGTATAACTCAAGATGGTCTCATGGCATTTCAATTCATCGGTAAACGAGGCCTCTACGCCAATCATCGGCTCGCCCTCCTCAACATCGATGACGATGTCTTCGGTACAAGCCACGATGGGTGTCAGCAATAAGAAAGCCCATATCTTATAGAATCTTTTCATAGCGTTCAGAATTTGAAGTTATATGAAATGGACGGCACAGCCGAGAACAGATACATGTTTTTGGTCTCAATGTTACCGTCTTTACCTTGCTCGAAGGTGACCGCCCAAGTGTTGTGACGAGCGTAGGCGTTATAGACCGATACATTGAGTTCATGTTCCCAGCGTCTCTCCTTCTTCAGGTCGCCCAGCTTGCAGGTAAACGACAAGTCAAGGCGGTGGTAGTCTGGATAACGACTCTCGTTACGCTTGCCGTTGTAGACAGCGTAGGTCACACCATTGATGGTATACTGTCCATAGGGGAAAGTCACCGGCTGACCTGTGTTATAGATCCAGTTGGCCGCCAGGCTGATGCGGGGCGACACGTCATAGTTGGCCACCAGCACCAAGTTGTGAGGGCGGTCGTAAGGCGAGCGGTATTCCTTACCTTGGCTGATGCCTTCAATGGTACGGAACGAACGGGAATAGGTATAGGAGATCCATCCCGTGAACTTGCCCACATTCTTCCTCACCAAAAACTCAGCGCCGTAAGACCTACCCTTGCCCACACGCAGCTCGCCGTCGATCAGCAGATAGCCGTAGGTGATGGCATTGTCCTTGAAGTCGATGACGTTCTTCATGTCCTTATAGTACAGCTCAACAGAGGTCTCGATGGCGTCGTCGTTGAAGTTACGGAAATAGCCGACGGCAAACTGGTCGCATTTCTGTGGCTTCACATTGGGACTGGTCGGGAACCACACGTCGAAGGGCAAGCCTCCCGTAGCGGCCGAGGCCACCTGTGCATATTGGGCCGTGCGCGAATAGGAGGCCTTTACCGACGACTGCTCATCGATACGGTACATGGCTGCCACACGCGGCTCGGGGTTGATGGACGTATTGAAGACCTCACCCGCACCATAATGCAGGGTGTCGGTCACCGTATAGAACACATTGTCGAAGACATACAAATCCTCTTGGCCGATGTTTTGGAAGCATGAAAGCCTCATTCCAGCACGGAAGGAGAGCCGTGGCGTAGGCGTATAGTCATGCGTGATATAGAGGGCATGCTCCAAGCCCTTGCGCGCCACCGCCTCCGACTGGTCAATCTGGAGGTATTGCGACAAGGCACCACCGCGGTCATCCATCTCGCCTTGCAGATACGACTGATAGCCCGTGGTCAAACCCATCTTAGTAACGTTTTCGTCGTTCCAGTGCATAGCTAGGTCGTAGGAAAGGCTGGCGGCATCGGTACCTGCTTTGATGGAGAAGTCGTAAGGGCTGTAATCGATGTCGATGCTGTAACGATAGCGTGATCCTATCAAGGCAAGGTTGGAGGTAAGGCGGTCGGAGAAGATATGGCTCCAACGCAACGTGGCGCTACTGTTGCCATAGCCCAAACCAATCATCTTCTGCATGTTAAACTCGTCGTGCCCATGATATACGGAGGCGAAAATCCTGTTTTTCCCATCGATGGCATGCGTCACCTTGGCGTTGAGATCGTAGAAATAGATGCTGGAGTTCTTCAGGTCATCGCCCAAAAAAGGAAGCACCAGCCCCGCATAGGTGGTACGCCCTGCCGCCATCACCGAGGTCTTATGGTCGTTCAACGGAGCTTCAAGCATCAAGCGGCTGGTCACCAAACCCACACCGCCTTGCATCCCAAAACGCTTCGGCATCTCATCTTTCACCGTCACGTCGAGCACCGAAGAGAGACGGCCTCCGAAGTTGGCGGGGATGTCGCCTTTGTAAAGTGTGGCGTCCTTCACCACATCGTTGTTGAACACGGAGAAGAAGCCCAGAAAATGCGAGGCATTGTAGATGGGTGCGCCATCCAATAGGATCAGGTTATGGTCGGTGGCACCGCCACGCACACTAAAGCCTGACGAGCCTTCCGAGGCCGACTGCACACCCGGCAGCAACGTAATGCTCTTGATGACATCCACCTCACCCATCAAAGCCGGGATTTTCTTGATGGTGATCATGTCGAGCGTTTGCACGCTCATCGCCATTGCCGACACATTACGGTCCTTGCGCTCGCTGGTCACCTCCACCTCCGAGAGCTGTTCCGACTCCGGCCTGAGCTTCATGTTGACCGTCTGGGGCTTACTGCCGACGTTCACCGTTTTATTAAGGGTGCTGTAGCCGATATAGGAGACGCGAAGCACCTGCTCGCCCAATGGCAAATCCAAGGCATAACGGCCCCGCTCGTCGGTAGTAGTACCCACGTGTAGCTTCTCGACGTAGATGGAAACACCTATCAAAGTCTCGCCTGTCTCAGCATCCTTGATCACACCCGTGATTTGCCCCTTCTGTTGCGAGAACACGTTGATTGTCAACGAAAAAAGAAGCAATAAAAATAAAAATAGTCTTCGACGCATTTGTTGTCTGAAAAATTTGTGCAAAGATACGAAACAAAGGGCATTCGTCGCTTGCTTTTTGGGCAAAAACCTTTGTATTATCTATCAATCGCACGCACTGGGGTTGGGTTGATACCCCATCCGTCCCATCTTCTCCACCTCCAACGAAGGCTGCCCGAATTCTTCCGTCACCTTACCCAAGAGCAGATACACGCCATCGCCCTGGAATGGCCATGCCTTTATCACCTGCGGAAAATGCACCGTGTCGAAGGCCTCGCCTGTGACATCCACGAAGGTGCCCAGCGCCATCGTGTCGCCCTTGCAAGTGCGTACATATTTCACTGTGACCAGCTTACCCAACATCCGATAACTCTTGCCCACAAAATGCAGCATCTGCGAAGCCATCAGTTCGCCACGGAAACGGGTCTGCAGCAGGTCGAACCATGTCAAAGAGACGGGGAATCCGTAGAGCTCAATCTCGTCGTAGGCGTTCTGCAAGACGTTAGTCGTGAAGTCGGGGAACTCGAAATGCTGGTTCTCGAGGTGGAAAAGGGTCTCGGGCTGTTCCTTCTTGCCTTGACTCTTGTTGAGATGCGCCTGCCACAACAACTCGGCCTTGGGTTTCTTCGTGAAGCCGAAGGCACCGCCACGGATGAGCAGAACGAGCTGTTCCAAGGTGAACGGCACCCGCGCCATGAAGTCGTCCAAGCTGGCGAAAGGACCACGCGCCTCACGTTCGGCCAGAAAACGCTCCACGAAATGCTGCTCCAGCCCTTGCAGATGGACGAAGCCCATGAAGATAGTGCGACCGTTCAAGGTGGTGAGGTAACTGCTTCGGTTGACGCAAGGCAGATGTACCTTAGCTCCCATACGCCGCGCCTCATTGAAGTAGAACCAGGTCTGATAGAACCCGCCGAAATTGTTGATGACAGCCACCTGAAACTCCAGCGGATAGTGGCTCTTCAGATAAAGGCTCTGGTAACTCTCCACGGCATATGAGGCCGAATGTGCCTTCGAGAAGGAATAGCCCGAAAACGATTCAATCTGTCGCCAAAGTTCACTCACCAAGGCATCAGGATAGCCCTTGGCCTTGCAGTTGTCGAAGAAACGTTTCGTGACTTCCTCAAATTCCGACTTGTCGCGCATCTTGTGGCCCATCATACGGCGCAACACATCGGCATCGGCCAGGTCCAAGCCCGCAAAGTAATGACCCACCTTGAGCACGTCCTCCTGATAGATCATCACGCCATACGTCTCGGCCAGCAGTTCCTTCAGCAGCGGATGCTTATAGTCCACCGACTCGGGATGATGGAAACGATGGATGTATTCCCGCATCATGCCCGAACGCGCCACACCAGGGCGGATAATGGAGCTGGCCGCCACTAAGGTCTTGTAGTCGGAACAACGCAGCTTACGCAGCAAGCCACGCATGGCCGGGCTCTCGATGTAGAAACAGCCGCAGGTCTCGGCTTTGAGCAGCTGGCGACGTATCAGCTCGTCTTCTTTCAGCGCGTTGATTTGGTGGATATCGATGCGGACGCCACGGCTGCGCTCCACCATCTCCACCGCGTCGCGGATGTGGGCGATGCCGCGCTGGCTGAGGATGTCCATCTTGACGAAGCCTATCTTCTCGGCCGAATACATGTCGTATTGCGTCGTCGGGAAGCCCTTAGGTGGCAGGTCGAGGGCAGCAAAGTCGGTGACAGGCTGTTCGGTGACGAGCACACCGCCGGCATGGATGGAGCGCTGGCGCGGGAAGTCGTGGAGGCGCTCGGCAAACGAAAGGATCTGCTGACCGATGAAATACTGTTGGGCAAACGCCTTGGGATTGCGTTCCATCTGGTCGATCTCGCCTTTGGGCAGGCCGAACACCTTGCCCAGCTCACGGCACAACGAGTTGTCCTGGAAGGTGACCGTCGCACCCAGCAGCGCCACATGCTCCTGCCCATATTTCTCGAAGATGTGGGCGATGACGGTGTCCCTATCTTTCCACGAGAAGTCGAGGTCGAAGTCGGGCGGGCTGCTCCGCTTGGGGTTGAGGAAACGCTCAAAGTACAGGTCCAATTCTATCGGGTCCACGTCGGTGATCTTCAGGCAGTAGGCCACCACACTGTTGGCACCGCTGCCACGCCCCACATGGTAGAAGCCTTGTTTCATAGCAAATTGGACGATCTCCCAGGCGATGAGGAAATAGGCGCAAAAGCCTTTCTGCTCTATGATATCCAGTTCCTTCTCGATACGACGATAGGCGGTCTTGTTGGACGTGCCATAGCGGTAGGCCATACCATCGAAAGCCAGCTTGCGCAGCAACTCACGGTCGTCGTAGGCATTGCCTGTGAAACAACGCTTGCTCTTCACACTCGCGTCGATGTTGATTTCACATTCCTCAAGGATACCCTCCGCGTTCTCAATGAGTTGCGGATAGAGCGCGTAAGTGGTCCTCAGCCGTTCGGCAGGCAGCAGGATCTCATCGGGGGCGGCACAGGCCTTGGGATCGAGGCGCGAGATCAGCACATTCTCGTCGATGGCGCGCATGCATTGGTGCAACTCGAAGTCGGCCTTTTCAGCGAAAGTGACGGGCTGCATGGCTACCAGTTTTTCGAACGACTCGCAGGCAAACATCTTGGTCAGTTGGGAGAAGCGCACGCCAAGGTATTCGTTCGCTTTCAACTGGTTTTGACGACGTTTCCCGAAGGGATAGATCACGAAGACATCATCCCATTCGGGTGCCAACTCGGGATAGGGTTGTTTGGTGAGGTTATGTTGGGTCAAAAAACGGTTCAGTTCGGCGAAACCCTTATTGTTTTTGGCCAAGGCCACATAGAGCAACTCGTTGCCGTTGCGCACCTCCACACCCACGACGGGCCTGACGCCCTTTTTCTGACATTCAAACACGAAGTCGGCCACACCCATCGTCGTGTTGATGTCGGTCAATGGCAGGGTCGTATAACCCATTGCAGTGGCTTTTTTGACCAAGTCCGCAATCGGCAACGTCCCGTAGCACAAGCTGTTATATGAATGTACGGCAATCAGCACAATTGTTTTGATTAGTTTTTAATCAAATTTTTCGCCGTAAATTTAATCAAAACTTTTGGGATAAAGGGAACACTAAAGGCAAAAAACTTTTGCCTTGCTGCAAAGTTGGCAAAAAAACCTAAAAGACTTGGTCTTATCGTTCAGAACGCACTGCACGGACGGACATACCGCCGATGCGGCCATGGCCGCCTATAATGCAGGTGCTAGAGCCTAAAAATCCCCACGCGCTTAGTGGGGATTCTAGATAGAGCGAATTCGACCAATAGTAGCAACAGTAGCCGACACCTAAGATGTGGTTCGCCATTTGGACGCCAGCTGTAGGCAGAAACATGCTATTGCCATTTGCTGCAGTAAAGAGCATGCCATTCACGCCATCCTGCGTAATCCATGTAATAGTCGTGTTTTCGTATAGTTCTTCCCATTCTTCTTTGGTGGGCATGCGCCAGCCATTACCCCAGGTAGCCGTAGCGGCATCATCATCGGGTAACAAGGTTGTCAGGTCGTCGGTGAATCCTTCGTAACCATAAATGGGGTCGCTACAGTATTTGGTGAGTCGGCCGTATGTGTTGTCGCAGTACACGTAGCTGTCCCAATCATAACAATCTTTGGGCTGCGTTTCACCCCAAGCGAAATAGTGGCCATAGTCCTCAGGCATGTCAGCACCCACGTTGACAGTGGCCCAGAGCGTACCGCTCGGCAAGCCCAAGTCAACATATTCGTAGCCGTTGTATGTGCCACCACCATTGTTTTCACCTCCATTATTACTACCTCCATTCTCGCCATTGTTTGGATCTTCTGGCTTTGTGCATCCTACAACAAGCATTGCCGTCGCCGACATCACTAAGATTATCATGAATTTCAGGAGTCTTTTCATGGATTAAGTTCTTTACCTGTTTCAAACACAAAAATACTACTTTTGTCGGAATCTCACAATTTTTTCAGCAAAATATGTATGGAATCTCATAATTTTGACCATCTACCATTGGCGGCTGCCGTAATACGACAGCCTTACAGTCCCGGTCTGTAGGGCTGTCACACCGTGGCAGCCGCCAATGAATCACCCAGCCGCCCGATGCAAAACCTGTTCCCCAAACCGCGTCTTGATCTTGTCCATCGCGGCATAGAGGTTCGTCAGTTCCATGTTGTCGTCAAACAAGGCCAGTTGCGGTGCCCCGCTGACCAGCTCGCTGAGGCGCACGCCCACGAGGCGTATCATCATGCGGCGGTTGTAGAGACGGTCGAAGAGGCTGTTGACCGTCTGCTGCAGCACGTGGTCGAAGGCGGTGTAGGGGATGCGTTGCTGCATGTCGTGCGTGTCGAAGTTGGAATAGCGGATCTTCACCGTCACGCAGCCCGTCAGTTTGCCTTGCGAGCGCAGGTCGAAGCCGAGGCTCTCCACCATCCGTGCCAGGCATTGGCGTATGGCCACGACGTCGATGGAGTCCTGCTCGAAGGTGCGTTCCTTGCTGATGGACTTCCGCTCCTGATAGGGGCACACCGGCGTGTTGTCGTGCCCGTTGGCTTTTTTCCAGATGTCGAGGCCGTGTTTGCCCATGGCCTGTTCCATCGCCAAGGGCGGCAACCGTCGCAGCGTGCCGATCTTCTCCACACCCATCGAGCGGAGCAAGGCATAGGTCTTCTCGCCCACCATCGGGATCTTCTGCACCGACAGTGGGTCGAGGAAGTTATTAATATAAGGTGTGGGCACCTGAAGCTCACCGTTGGGCTTGGCCTGTCCCGTGGCGATCTTCGACACGGTCTTGTTCTCCGACAAGCCGAACGAAATCGGCAGCCCCGACTCCTTGATGATGCGTTGCCGCAACTCGTGCGACCACAGCTGGCAGTCGTGGAAGCGGTCCATGCCCGTAAGGTCGAGGTAATGCTCGTCGATCGACATCTTCTCGTATACGGGCGCGCTGTCGGCGATGATGTCGGTCACGAGGCGGGAATAGCGGCTGTAGAGCTCCATGTCGCCACGGATGAATACCGCCTGCGAACACAGCTGCCGCGCCATTCGCATCGGCATGGCCGAATGCACACCGAACTTTCGTGCCTCATAGCTGCACGTCGACACCACGCCACGGTCCGACATGCCACCCACGATGACGGGCTTGCCCTCCAGTGAAGGATTCACCAGACGTTCCACCGACACGAAAAAAGTGTCCAAATCCAAATGCAAAATCGTCCTTTCCATCGTTTTTTCTCCTTTTTTTTTGCTCAAAATGCTTGCATGTTCCAAAAAAGTTGTACATTTGACGAGTTTTTAATCAAATATTTCGCCGTAAATTTAATCATTATTTCCAATATCGTGCAAGAACAACAATATTTTTTCTCACAAAATGAGATTCCTCTGCGGGGAATGGAGGTTCTTCCTTATGTTATACAGCGGCGGTTTATGACGCTTACGACACGTAAACTCTTCTGCCGCCGCATAATAAAGACCTATCTACCCTCCATTCCCGAAGGGAATCTCAACAATCAAACAGTTAAACCATCAACACTCCAATAATATGTACTTCAACACCAACATCAAATTCCTCCGCAAACATCGCGGTCGTACTCAGGATGACATTGCCTTTGCCCTGCAAATGAAGCGCTCCACGCTGAGCGGCTATGAAAACGGGGTCTCCGAGCCCAACCTCGAGGCCTTGGTCGCCTTCTCCAAGTATTTCGGCATCGCCATCGACACCTTGGTGAAAGTCGACTTGAGCAGCATCAGTCCCCTGCAGCTCTCGCAACTCGAGCGCGGCTACGACGTGCACCTGAAAGGCAGCAACCTGCGTGTGCTGGCCACCACCGTCAACAATGACAACGACGAGAACATCGAACTCGTCGCCGAGAAGGCCAAGGCCGGCTATGCCACAGGCTTTGCCGACCCCGAATACATCAAGGTGCTGCCCACCTTCACCATGCCCTTCCTCTCGCACGACCGCAAGTACCGCACCTTCCAGATCAGTGGCGACTCGATGCTGCCCATCCCCGACGGTTCTTACGTCACCGGCGAGTATGTCGTCGACTGGACCTACATCCGCAGCGGCCAGCCCTACATCGTCCTCACCCAGGACGACGGCATCGTCTTCAAGATCGTCGACAACAAGATCGAACACGAAGGCAAACTCACCCTCAGCTCGCTCAACCCGCTCTACCATCCTTACGACTTGCCCGCCGCCGACATCAAGGAGGTGTGGAAATTTGTGCATTACATCAGCGCGGAAATGCCACAACAACGCGAGAACCGCTTCCGCGAAGAAGAGCTGCTACAGACCGTGCAACAACTGAAGAAACAGGTGGAAGAGATACAGTTACGCTTGAATATCTAATATCCATCAGTTATTTAAGGCTTATTTACCTTAAATCGGCACAATTTTTGTGGGACTTATGAGTTATGTAACAAAAGACAATAACCCAAAAATCGTTTTATCATGAAGAAAGTTTTTTTAAGTTTGATGCTCCTCTGCGGCTTTGCCCTGATCGGCACCAGTTGTAAAGACAACAACAATGGAAACAATGGCAACAGCAACGTCACCCCTGAGGTGCAAGCTGGAGCGCTGACCGTCGGCAACAACACCGACAATATCGTCACCGCCAAAGTCGTCAACTATGGCCAAAAGAGCGCCATCGTCCTCGCCTCCAAGGAGATGACCGCCTCCGACAACGAAGGTATCGCCATCATCTTCAACGGCAACGTCGTCCCTGGCACCTATACGATGGGCAACAACTCGAAAGACCCCGTCCCCACTGTGGTCGGTTTCCACGAATTCAACCTCGGTGAGCTACCCTTCATCATGGGCGCCGACACCTTGTTCTATGGCGACACCTATTATTGGACGAACGGTCTGCTCTCCGTCACCGAAAACAACGGCACCTACACTGTCATCCTGTCACAAAGCATGGGCGCCAACAACAACGGCCAAACCGTGCAGCTGGCCTTGAACTTCAGCGGTACGCTGCCGCCTTACACCTTCAATGCCGACAACAAGTTCAGAATCAAAAACATCGAGAGCCCCATCGGCTTGGCTGGCGTCACCACTATCAGTGGAATGGGCATCCTCGGTGATGGTGTGAAATCCATGCTCTTCATGTCGGCCAACCGCAAGCGCTTCTTCATCGTCAGCTATCTGAGCGGACAAAGTGTTGAAGGCGAGTACAACCTCGGCTACCTCGGCACGCCTTACCTGCCCATCTTGCCTTGCGTCCACGTGGCCCTCGACCATGACTTCTGGACCTTCCAGCCCCAGACAGGCTATGTAGCCAAGAGCGGTACCATGACAGTCGTCAACAATCCCGACGGCACCAAGACCGTCACCATGGAGAACCTCGTCCTGTCGAATGTGGAACACCCCAACAGCATCTTCTTCCCCGACATCACCGGTTCCCTGCAATATCACGGCTATATGTATGAATTGAGCCTGTAAGATTTCGTTGTGGTTCAAATTAATTTGTCCTCCGTGGAAAAGATAATTCTTTTCCACGGAGGATTTTTTTGATTACGCAAAATAACGCAACAAACTGATTATATGAATTATACCATACTTTATCAAACAAAACTTTAGATTTTTCCACTCAAAACTTTAGATTTTTCCACTCAAAACTTTAGATTTTTTCTATCTTTGCAGCCTGGTTCATGAAAAAATCGAAAGAATGATAGAAAGAACTGCAAAAGATGCCTTATTAAGACTCGCCTCGCAATTCGCAGTGGTTGGAATCACAGGACCGCGGCAAAGCGGAAAAACGACCCTCGCAAAGATGGCATTTCCAGAGAAACGTTACATCTCGTTCGATGACAAGAACATCCGCGAGTTGGCCGCCGCCAATCCAACGGATTTCCTGTTGGCTTTTCCCGACGGCGCCATCATCGACGAGGCGCAAAAGGTGCCAGAGGTTTTTGATGCAGTCAAATACCACATTGACCAAAACGCTTTCACGCCAGGCAAATTTATCCTTACGGGATCCAACCAGTTCAATTTGAAGCAGAATATGACCGACTCGCTGGCAGGTCGCGCCGCCTTTTTGAAACTTCTCCCCTTTTCCATCGGCGAGCTCCAAAACGGCAATATATTGGGGCCCAACGTGTATGAGATGATTTTCAAAGGATGCTATCCGCCTTTATATGACTCGGCCAAGCATTTTACGGTCGATGACTGGTTCAATAGCTATGTAGACACCTACCTGGATTTGGATGTTGAGCGTCAGATCAACTACAGCAACCTGTCCGTATTCAAGAAGTTCATCCAAATCTGCGCCACGTATAGCGGACAAATGCTTTCGATGGACAGCATCGCTCGCGGCATCGGTGTTTCGGCCCCGACCGTCAAACAATGGCTCTCCATCCTGGAGTCGTCTTTCATCATCCACTTATTAGAACCTGACACCCAAAACCTTGGCAAGTCACTGGTGAAAACACCCAAGTTGTATTTTATAGATTCGGGACTGCTTTGCCACCTGCTCCGCATTGAGTCCGTCGAGGAACTGATTCTCAGCGAGCACAAAGGAGCCATTATTGAGAGCTTCGCCATTGCCGAAATGCTTAAAAACAGGCTGAATCTGGGCAAACAACCCAACTTGACCTTCTACCGCGACCAAAAAGGCTTTGAGGTGGACACCATCGCCGACTGGAAACACACCTTCGCAATCGAAATCAAAAGCACCATCGAAGCCGAGCAAAACCTTTCAAAAAACACGCGTGACTACCTCGCACTTCGTGGCAACGACGGCTGCCGTGGCGCAGTCTTCTACCTCGGCGACTTAACCCTCTCCATCAATGGGATCGATTATGTTTCCTGGAAAGACTGGGGTAATTATGCAATGAAATAACCATAGAAAAACAACCTATCCGTGATCTACCCAACCAACTTCGAACAAAAGATCGGCTTCGCCAGCGTCCGTCAGATGCTCTCCGACCACTGCATCAGCCAGATGGGACTGGAACGGGCGGACAAGATTGCCTTCTCGACCAACAAAGCCGCCATCCTCAAGAGCTTGGAACAGACCGAGGAGTTCATCGGCCTTCTGCAGACCGGCGTGCCCTTCCCCATGCGCGACTTCCACGACCTGCGCGAGGCCTTCCACCGCATCCAGATCGACGGCACATGCCTCAATGTGGAGGACCTCTTCGCCCTGAAGCCCTCGCTCAACGTCGTCGAGGCCATCCTGCGCTATGGCCACTCCGAGAGTGCCGACGCCACACCACGCATCAAGTCACTGATTGAGGACATCTTCATCGACCGCAGCATCTTCACCGAGGTTAACCGCCTTGTCGACGACAAGGGCGAGATTCCTGACAACGCCTCCACAGAGCTGCTCGAGATTCGCCAAAGCATACGCCGCAAGCAAGGCGGCATCGAGAAGCGCATCCGCCAGATCATGGGCGACGCCAAGACCGCAGGCTGGGTCGACGCGAAGGCGGAACTCACCGTGCGCGACGGCCGTCTGGTCATCCCGGTGAAGGCGGGCGACAAACGTGCCATCCGCGGCTTCATCCACGACGAGTCGGCCACTGGCCAGACCGTCTACATCGAACCCGCCGAGATCTTCGACACCTCCAACGAAATCAAAGAGCTGGAGTATGCCGAACGCCGCGAGATCCACCGCATCCTCATGGCCTTCACCCGACTGCTTAGGCCTTACCTCTCCGAACTCCGCAAGGCATGGCACCTCTTGGGCGAACTCGACTTCATCCGCGCCAAGGCCTTGTTGGCTAACGAGATCGGTGGCGTGAAGCCCGAATTACTGGACACACCTTATATTAATTGGCAACAAGCACGTCATCCCCTTCTGGAAAAGAAGCTGAAAGCCCAAGGCAAGCAAGTCGTCCCCCTGGACCTGCAACTCGACGAAAACAACCGCATCCTCGTCATCAGCGGTCCCAACGCGGGCGGCAAGTCGGTCTGCCTGAAGACCACCGGGCTGCTGCAATACATGCTGCAGTGCGGCTTGATGCCGCCCATGCGCGTCGACTCGCAGTGCGGCCTCTTTGAGAGCCTCTTTATCGACATCGGCGACGAGCAGTCCATCTTGGACGACCTCTCCACCTACAGCTCACACCTTATTAATATGAAGGCCCTGCTGGAGCAGGCTGATGGCAAGACCCTCTTCCTCATCGACGAGTTCGGCACGGGCACCGAGCCTCAGCTGGGCGGCGCCATCGCCGAGGCCATCCTCCTCGAGCTGAACAAGAAGCAGGCCTTCGGCATGGTCACCACACACTATGCCAACCTCAAGCTATTGGCCGACAACCACGAGGGCATCGTCAATGGCGCCATGCTGTTCGACACACGCTTCATGCAGCCCATGTACATCATGATGACCGGCAAGCCCGGCTCGTCGTTTGCCTTCGAGATTGCCAAGAAGATAGGCTTCCCACGACAGATCCTCGACGATGCCGCCAACATCACCGGCGACCAGCACCTCAAGTTCGAGAAGCAGCTGCAACAGCTCGAAGTCGACAAGAAAGCCATCCGCAAGAAAGAACAAGACCTGCGCATCGCCGACCAACTGCTCACTGAGGTGGTGGAGAAATACAAGAAACTCCTCGCCGAGCTGGAGAGCAAGAAGAAGCAATACCTCCGCGACGCTGCTGCCGAGGCTCAGGAGCTGATACAGAAGGCCAACAGCCAGATTGAGCGAACCATCAAGGAGATCAAGGAGGCGCAGGCCGAGAAGACCAAGACCAAGGAGATCCGCCAGAACTTAGAGAAGACCAAGGAAGAGATCGCCCAGAAAGCCAAAGAGGCTGCCGAGGCCAAGAAAAAGGAAGAGACAGAGGTCGTGCTGAAGGTGGGCGACACCGTCTGCATCGAGGAGATGCAGGTGGTAGGCGAGATCCTGGCTATCAGCGACACCGACGCCACCATCCTCTTCGACAGCGTGCGTTTGCGCACCAGTCCCGACAAGCTCCGCAAGGTGAGCCGTGCCGAGGCTAGAAAGGCACAACGCAACTGGCAGAAAGGCATTGCCGCAGACCTCAGCGAGAAGGCCGAGCATTTCGACCTCACCCTTGACGTGCGTGGCAAGCGTGCCGAGGAGGCCTTGGACATCGTCGACAAATACCTTGACGAGGCCAAACTGCTTAGCATCAAAGAGGTGAGCATCCTGCACGGCAAGGGCAACGGCATCTTGCGCAAACTCATCCGCGAGAAGCTCAGCCACATCCACGAGGTGGAGCACTTCTGTGACGCCTCCTTAGAGACCGGCGGCACAGGGATCACTAGGGTTTACTTTAAGTAACAAGAGGTTCCCGCTTCGCGGGAATGGAGGCCAATAAGAAAGGTAACACGCGGCGGCTTGGAGCGCTTACTGGGCGTTAACGTTAGAAGCCGCCGCAGGCCACTCTACGTACTCCTCCATTCCCGCCTGTTGGCGGGAACCTCATTAATCGAATTAATCATTAATGCAATGACGCGAAGCGACGCGGGTGCAACGCCCTAAGTAGAGCAAGGCCCTGCGTCCGGTAGGCATCCCCCTTTTAAGGGGGGCAGGGGGATTCAACACTCGTCCGGCAGGCAGTCTAGTCTGCTTGTTGAGAGGCGCGTGTTGAATCCCCCGCCCTTCGGGCACCCCCCTTTGAAAGGGGGAAGTCCGCCATGAGGGGTTTGAGGCAGGAGTGTAGGGTATTGAGATTCCCTTCGGGAATGGAGTTAGTACTATCAGGTAACACGCGGCGGTTTGAAGTGTTTACGGGTCGTTAACGGTACTGGCCGCCGCAGGCCACTCTATGTCTACCTCCATTCACGCCTGTTGGCGGGAACCTGAACCATAGGGACAAAACGCCCCTTTAGCCGTCATTGCGGGCGGAGACCCGCAAATCGAAGATTCGGCGGAGCCAATCTCATGAGCGGGAATGTGTCACTATAGTGAAAGAGATTGCGGATCGCCTCATTCCGCAGAGGCGGAACCGCAATGAGGGTTTGAGGCAGGAGTGTAGGGTATTGAGATTCCCTTCGGGAATGGAGTTAGTATTATTAGGAAACACGCGGCGGCTTGAAGTGTTTACAGAACGTAAACCTTAGAAACCGCCGCTGGCCACTATACGTTCACCTCCATTCCCGCAGGGAACCTCATCAATCCCATTCATGTTTCTCGAATCAAAGCAACACGAGTGCAATACCACTATTATTATGAATATTGTAACGTATTTGTTACATATCCACTAAACCAGATTGTAACGTATTTGTTACACTACTCTCAAGAAACAAAACATATAGTGTAACGGTTTTGTTACAACGTATTTAAGCATTCTCGTGTAACACATTTGTTACACATTCCAAAAACATACTATGTAACATATTTGTTACAATATACCACCTCTAATCAATATGTAACACATTTGTTACACTTCGGCAAGCACCATATTTTGTAACACATTTGTTACAACATATCGCCCATGCAAGACTTGTAACAATTTTGTTACAACACCCCTCCTTTCATGATTATGTAACAAATCTGTTACACCACAAAGCCGTGCAAAACCTAAATATGTAACACTTTTGTTACATTACCTTGTTATTAAAACACTATATCACTGATTTCCAATAAATTAACACAATACTTACAAAAATGCCACAAATATGTTACAAGATAAAGATATTTTTACTATTTTTGCCGCCGGATTGGAAGGTACAGCCAGTCCGTTATAAGAAATAAAGAATACTATAGTAAAAAAAGGATCCTAAAATGCAGAAAACCAGCAACCTTACAAGGTCTTACGCTGGACACTTACTGACAACGATTCCTTCGCGCCGCAAGCTTTTTATCGCGTGGCGCAGTGGAAAAAATGGTCTGCAAGTGCCTGGGAAGAGACTGCACAGCCGCCAACCCTATGGTATGGCGCGATGCGTCGTATAGGCACATGGCAAACCCACAAATGGAAAAGAATACAAAGAACAATAATACAAATAGTCATAATTAAACACAAAGAAAGAAGATGAAACAGAATTACAACAATGAAAGCCTGGCCCGTCTCGGCCACGGCAAATGGAAAAGCGCCCTCGGGCACACCTTATTAATTATAGGGATGGTGCTGATGAGCATGGGCGTGTTTGCGCAAGCGCCCACCGGTGGCCTGTACATGAACAAGGACTGGCAGCCGGATCCCACAGACCCCACGGGCAGTAGGGGTAACATCCGCCTCGAGACCTTCGTGACGGGTGAAAAGATTATTACCGAATCACACATCCCCACGGATATTGTGGTGGTGCTCGACCAATCGGGTTCTATGGCTGAATACATGGGAAGCAAGACAAGATTACAAGCCCTAAAAGACGCTTTGGGCGTTTTCATCGATTCCATCCAAGCGGATGCCAATCGTTATGGTTGTGACCATAGAATGGCTATTGTAGGTTTTGCTACGGGAAACTTATACAACAATGGCACTTACTTCGAGAACACCGAGATTCTTTCAACGGCTTCAGTTATACCATATAGGAGCGATGCTGGAGAGAATCCAAATATCTCAGATGCCAATTATAGAGATGCTTTGGTTCACGTGACCACGAGTAACAATAATAATGTCAATTCGCGACTCACGACTGCCACTGGTAGACTCGCAGCTTCGGGTGGCACGGAGATGCAGTATGGCTTGAGATTGGCGTATGAGATCCTGAATAAACGCGACACCACCCAGTTCAACGCTGGAACGGAAGCTAACCCCAAAATGATGGATCGTAGCCAAGTGGTGGTCTTCTTCACCGATGGTTATCCTGGTCTTGATTTCCCAAGCCAAGGAAACTCTGGTGATAGGTTTGCACAATACAACCCTGATTATTATTATGCAAATACTTATTATATCGCTCAAACTACTGCAGATGCCACGGTCATCCAGGCAAGAAACATTAAAAACTTACCTCACGGAGGTGCCAAGGTCTTCTCTGTTGGCGTATTTGATGGCGCCAACCCAACTGCAGCATACACTACAACAACGAAAGCTTATAGAGGCCAAAATGGAAATGGAACTGTTCGCTATTACTATTGGGAGCCTCAGACATTGCCTTCAGGACAAAACTCTGGTGACGCTGCTGCCAATGGCTTGATGCACTTCATCTCTAGTGAATACTCAGCAACTGAGACCGCTGGCACCACACCTTGGTCTACTTTGACCGTTAGTAACGATGGCAGAAGTGGCGATTATTACTACTCCGCTTCCACTCCCGAAGACCTTGCTAAAATCTTTACGGCCATTGCACAAGAGAGTGGCGGCTCTGCCGTTCCCATGGGCGAAGGCACTATCGTTCAAGACGTTATTTCTCCCAGCTTCCAGCTGAACATCCCCGAAGGTCTTGAGGCCAATCAAGCCATCAAAGCTTACGCTCCCAAGTGCACCGGAAAGGATGCCAATGGTAGCTTTACCTTCGATCCTGAAACCGAGGGTACTGTTGGCCGTCTTATCTTAAATGAAAACGGCGTTGTGCAGGATGTAGAAGGCCGCGAGAACCGCCTGCCCGATGGCATCGTAAATTACGACTCGATTTCCAAAACAATAACCTTCTCCAACTTCAACTTCGAAGAAATGTTTGTAGCCCAAGAGAAGGACAATCAGGGACATCTTATAGAGGGTCAATTCACAGGTCGTAAGCTGGTTATGCTTATTCCTTTGGAAGTTGGAGGAGGCTCATGGGGCGACGGCATCGAGACCAACGGTCCATTGTCGGTTATCAAACCTAACGGCGATACCGTCCAGGCCAATTGGCTTGCCTTCAACAGGCCCACTGCCAACGTCCTTGGATCGGTGTGGACCGAGGTTGTCAGATTCAAACCCGAAGGCTTCGACGCCAACAACATCGACTCGCCCGAGGACCTGGCTTGGTTCATCAGCGAGGTAAACGGTCGTATCGGCTATAACCAGCATACAGGCGAGAATGACAACAACACAGTTGCATCACATCCTAAACTGAATGGCCGCCTTACTGCTGACATCGACATGAGTGCCCACAACTGGGTGCCCATCGGCTGCGGCTGGCAAGTAGAAATCGGATCTGATGGGAAGACCAAATATGTCGAAGAGAATGGACAGAAAGTCCCCATGAGATATGAAGGCACCTTCGACGGCAATGGCCACGTCATTACCGGCCTCAAAAACAACGCCTCGAAGTATTATAAACAGATCACTGGAGGCTCTAACGCAGGAGTGGTTGTCTTCCCTGGCATGTTCTCCGATGTGAAAGGCACAGTGAAGAATGTTTTCGTGCTCGACGCCGACTTCCGCGGCAAGCACCATAATGCGAACTTCGTGCACCACGGCATCATCGCCGACACGCTTGAGGCAGGAGGCAACATCTTCAACTGCGAAGCTGCCGGTCGCATCACCTGCAACAACGACGATGTGGCGAACGACTCGCAACTGATCTATGGCGGCTTGGTCGGCCTCAATAAGGGAGGCACCATCCACTCCAGCATGGCCGTGGCCGAACTGACGGCCTACACCATGGGCGGCTTGGTCGGTGAGAACCGTGGCACGGTCACGAACAGCTTCACCAATGGTGTCTACAACTATCTTGACAACGGTGTTACCCCTGCAAAATACGTGGGTGGCTTGGTTGGCGACAACAGCCAAAGCACGAAACTGGAAAACTGCTATGTGCGTTTCGAAAGAAACAACCAGAACCTGAACAAGGCTGTGTTTGGCCAGATTACTGGTACGGCAAACACCACCTATACAAAATGCTACTCGCCCGAAGACTTGGCGGGTAAGGTGCCCACAGGCAGTACTCCTGGCACCAACACTTATAAGAATGCCGAGCCAGCCCAATGGATACGTCCCTTCTATCATGATGCCACCCTTGGCGATACGAGAACCGCCCTGCTCGACCAACTGAATGCCGACAAGGGCAGCGGTGCCTCATGGAAGCGCACCACCGCAGGTGGTTACCTGAGATCGCCCAACGGTGGCAACATCAACGGCGACTATCCTGTGCTGCAATTCGACACCTTCGGTGAAGATGCAGTTACCTGCCTTGGCTCTGCTGATGGCATCCGTATCGACTATGCCACTTCACTTAAAGAAATGCTGCACCGTCACAATAACGGCAATATGAACGAGAATACCCAAATTGACAACGAATTTACTGATGCTAATGAGGATTATTATAAGGTATCTGGTCATGCGGCCATCTATAAAGGCACCATCAACCTGTACGCCAACGACGATGTCACCCTTCAAACCACAGGTGGTAAAGACGGCGTGGCCGACAACTGCACCGCTGAAGGCGTGGTGGTCTACATCGACGAGAAAGTCAGCCTGCTGCAAGACGATAGTTCGGTCATCAAAGGCTTCACGGGCCAAAACATGAAAGTGTTCGGCGGCGACTACACCGATTATCTGTCGGGCAACCGTTGGCACAATGTCAGTTCCTCTTTGGAGAACAGCGGCTTTGGCTGGACGTATACCAACACTGGCCAAGTGCCCCATAGTACTGTTGCCAATCCATGTGGCTGGCGTCTTGACCAGACCAACGACGATGTGGATATCTTCCCCACCGACCTTGGCACCTATCACCAGACCGACTTCTACTGCTTCTACGAGCCCCAATACCATTGGATCAACTTCCGCCGCAACGGAAAGAGCCACTGGCATATGGATCTGATTAACGATGCAATTGGTTATGATGAACCCACTAACCATGCCCATATCGATTATGTGAATGAGCTTGGCGTACATGATAACGAAACCCAATTCATCCCTGGCAAGGGCTATCTGCTGGCCATCAACCCATTGGTTTTTGACTCCGTCCAGCGCAAAGAAACGCAGTGGCTGCAAAACTACGGCACTTTGAATCACACTGATATCACGATTCCTGTGTCCTACACCGCTGCCAACGAATGGACTGGCCTGGCTGGTTATAACCTCCTTGGTAACCCCTACCAGAGCTTCTTGGACTTCGATGCCTTTGTCAGTCAGAACGCAACACTCTTGGGCAATAGTAACTTCGCTAACACCTATGCTGTGTATGATCCAAATGAGGGTAATTATGTCCAATACAAGAGTGGTTCCTCTAAGGGTTCGAGAGCCGCTGGTCAATACATCAACATGCACCAGGGCTTCTTCATCCAAGTGAATGCTACTGGCACCGCCACTTTCACCAACGCTATGCGTAGTAACAGTGGCACGCCTAACTTCCGCGGTGAGCAACCTGCCTATCCGCTGATCAACTTCATTGTCAAGGATAACGAAGGCAACACCGACCTTGCCATCCTCGAGTGCAACCGTCCCGAGAATGACGGCGCCAAGAAGCTGCGCACGGGTAACGCTGCCGGCCGCATCTACTTCCGCTACGACAACGAGAACCTCGCCATCTACTTCCGCAACAGCGACAAGGACTACCAGACCCTCAACTTCGCTGCCGAGGAAGACGGCAACTTCACCCTCAGCTGGGAGCGCGCCAACGATAACTTCCGCACCCTCACCCTGGTCGACAACATCACCGGCATCAAGACCGACATGCTGACCCACGACCACTACACCTTCGAGGGCCGCGTCGACGACTACAACACGCGCTTCAAGATCGTGTTCGGCGAGATGGACACCAACGAAGAGGAGCCCGTGCTTGAGCACTTCGCCTTCTTTGACCATGGCAACCTCATCGTCAACGGCACCGGTCACTTCGAGGTGGTCGACGTGTTAGGCCGCGTGGTCTACGCCACCGAGCTCACCGACACGCAGAACACCGTCAGCCTGCCCAGCAACGTCAGGGGCGTCTGCATGCTCTGCTTCACCAGAAACAACGAGACGAAGGTCCAAAAAATGGTTATCCAATAATCAAAGGGCACTGATAATTAACGGAAGAATAACAAAATAAAACCTACATACGATGAAAAAAGTAATAATGATAGCAGCCGCCCTGATGATGTTTGCCGCCACGGCCAAAGCCCAGGTCTTTATCCTCGACGACGATGAGTTCGCTGGCAATAGAGCTTCTTCTACGATGGGCGTTCCCAACCCGCAGATCTACGACTCGGGTGAGGACTGGTACGTCCCCGCTGGCGAAGGCATCTTCGTGCTGGCTGGTCTGGCTGGCGCCTACCTCTTGGGCAAGCGCAAGAAAGAACAGGAATAAATCAATAACTGATTTATACTAGGTGCACCTCCCGGTGCACAGCATAACTATTTGTATTCTTATTTCAAATGGCCCCGTCGCGACGACGCGGCCATTTTTTTTGTTGCATGTGAGGCTTTTGCTTACAAAAACCTTACTGCAAAGGACCACACGTACACCCTTTACCCTCATCGCGGGCCCGGCCCCGCGATCCCCTACACCGCCAGAGGACTACACCCTTGTCGTCACCCCCTTGGAGTCATTGCGGACTTGATCCGCGATCTCCTACGCGATAGTGACACACTCCCGCTCATGAGATTGCGGGTCTCCGCCCGCAATGAGGGTTAAAGAGGCGGTTTGTCCCTTTGGCACAGGTTCCCGCCTAACGGCGGGAATGGAGTTAGGTATAAAGTTGCCAGCGGCGGCAGGTAACGCTTACGTTTCGTAAACGCTTCAATCCGCCGCGTGGTACCTCTATTATTGGCCTCCATTCCCGCGTAGCGGGAACCTCTTTTCCCAACACTTGCACCCCTTGGAGTCATTGCGGACTTGATCCGCAATCTCATACGCTATAGTGACACACTCCCGTTCATGAGATTGCGGGTCTCCGCCCGCAATGACGGCTAAAGGAGCAGTTTATTCCTTTGGCACAGGTTCCCGCCTAACGGCGGGAATGGAGTTAGGTATAAAGTTGCCAGCGGCGGTTAGCACTGTTAACGTCTCATAAACACTTCAATCCGCCGCGTGTTACCTTATAATGATTACTCCATTCCCCGAAGGGGAATCTCATTACCCAACGTTCACACCCCTTGGAGTCATTGCGGACTTGATCCGCAATCTCATACGCTATAGTGACACACTCCCGCTCAGGAGATTGCGGGTCTCCGCCCGCAATGACGGCTAAAGGAGCAGTTTATTCCTTTGGCACAGGTTCCCGCCTAACGGCGGGAATGGAGGTGGACATAAAGTGGCATGCGGCGGTCAGCACCGTTAACGACCCGTAAACGCTTCAATCCGCCGCGTGGTACCTCTATTATTGGCCTCCATTCCCGCGTAGCGGGAACCTCTTTACCCAACACTTGCACCCCTTGGAGTCATTGCGGACTTGATCCGCAATCTCATACGCTATAGTGACACACTCCCGCTCAGGAGATTGCGGTTCTCCGCCCGCAATGAGGGCTAAAGGAGCAGTTTATTCCTTTGGCACAGGTTCCCGCCTAACGGCGGGAATGGAGTTAGGTATAAAGTTGCCAGCGGCGGCAGTCAACGCTTACGACCTGTAAACACTTCAATCCGCCGCGTGTTACCTTATAATAATTACTCCATTCCCCGAAGGGGAACCTCATTACCCGCCCGCAATGAGGGTTAAAGGGGCGGTTTGTCCCTTTGGCCACAAAAAAAACGGCTGACCAACAGTCAGCCGTTTTCAATCACATTGCGCGAAGCGCTTAACGAATCACATTCACGCGCTTGACGCCAATGCCATTCACCGTGTAGATGCGGATCATATACACACCCACACCGTATTGGCTCATGTCGAGCGTCTCAGTGTCGTTGTTCACCTCGGCGTCATACACCACCTGACCGAGTTCGTTCACGACGGTGAGGCGCTGCATGCCCTCAGCCTCGATGGTGACGTTGCCGTCAGTCGGGTTGGGATAGACGCTGGCATTCACGCCATATTCGTTCACGTCGGTCGAGTTCTTCACGTTGATGTTCAACGTGCCGACACCGTCGTTGCAGGGCGAGATAGGCGTAGCCGTCAGCAACGCGGTGCCTCTGTAGTTGCTGCTCCAGGTGACCACCACCGACTTGCCGTCGTTGGCAGGCACCAGCGTGCCAGCCTCTTCAGGCTCGATGCCGAAGCCGACCATCACATCGTTGGCGATGGTGTAGGTCGTGGTGGGTGTCAGACGCACATCCAGCTCAGCGTCGCCGTTGATTACGGGCTGAGCGGCGTGTTCGTATACGTTGATGACGAGCGTGATGTCGAGGTCGGCTTCACAGTCGCCGCCGCAGTCGGGATTGGCCATGACCACCTTCGTCAGATGGATCTCGGTGCTCTCGGTGGGCGATAAGGTCAATGTGTATGTTTCTCCAGTGAATTCAAACGGCTCGATGCCTTCACCGCTGACGGTGAAGCTATAAGGCTCGGGGTTGTTGGGTATGCCGCCAGTGGCGTTAAGCACGATGTCGACACTCTCGCCTTGGCAGATGTCATATTGGGTCTCCTCAGCGGTCATCGTCGGGGCTTCCATGATGTAGAAGCTGAATGTATTGTCGAGGTCGGTCTCGCAAAGGCCGTTGCTGATATGCTGGATCTCCATGACGTGGTAGCCAGGCTCGAGTGAGGCCGTGGGCAGCAAGAACGGCTCGCCTTCCACAACCGTGTGGTTTTCGCCGTCGATCGTCAGCGTCATCTGTCCGTCAACGAAGCCGGAGAACTCGACAGGAGCGGGGAAGTCGATGTCTTGTCCTGGGCAATAGGCGAAGACGCAGGGCGGGATGAGACCCATGTCGAAGCTGGGCATCGGGTTCATCTCGAAGGGATAGTCGTAGGTGAAGGAACCACAGCCGGGCGAAACGGCAAAGGCGGTCAGGTGGACGCCGTTAGTCATGTCGTTGATGCCGGGCGTGTAGTTGGTCTCCAAAGCGGAGGCGTCCTCGAAGGTGCCATCGCCGTCGGTCAGCCATTGGAAGTTGATGTATTCGCCCGTGATCCTCACGGCAACAGGCTGAGGCGCATCGGTGGCGCAGTATTGCACATCGGTCAGTGCGTTTTCAATCTCCGTTCTGTCCACGATAAACACCTTTGTCTCATCGGTGATGGTCTGGCCCTCGCCGTTGATGGTGATGGTCAGCGTGACTTCGCGGTTGGCCAGGTCTTGCTCGCCAGGGGTGTACATCGGCATGGCGATGCTAGCATCGTTGAAGGTGCCGTCACCCGAGGTGGTCCAAGTCAGGTTGTCGTAGTGGATGGCGTAGCCCACAATCTGGGCGTCGTTGCCTTCGCAGACGGTCACGTCGTAGCCAGCGGTGCCGGCCATGACGCGCTCGGCGGGCAGCCCGATGTAGTCAATCCATCCGCAGTCGCTACCGCTATTCACGCTGCCATCTTTGGTGTAAGCCCATTTATAGGTGTGTCTTCCGGCAGTGACAGGGTAGATGGCCTTCGTCCAGCCGACGTTGCCCGACCATGTGCCCATCTCTTGGTTGTCGATATAGAAGTGCAACTTGTCGTAGCTGTTTTCTGACGACACTTTGTAATAGAAGGAGATGCTGTCGTTCGATCCAGCCTCGTGGCTCAAGATGAGGTTGGACGTGACGTTGCTGATGCCTGAGCCACCACTCTTCACACAGTAGTTGCCTTCGTACGGGTCGTCACTGACAAAGGTCCAGGGACGGCCGGCGTCGTTGGTCCATTCTTCGCCAAACTCATTGAGTTCGAAGTCTTCGACGACAAGGCCGACTTTGGCGACATAGTCTTTTATGGCGTTGTATTGTCCCGAGGTCACGTTGACGGCAATGGGGCAGATGTAGCCGATGGGCGCGTTCTCGTCGATGCTGATGTTGTAGACTGCAGTCTGGGTAGCACCCGCGTTGACATTGTCGAAGAAGACGGTGCCTTCTTCCACGATGATGTAGGGCGAAAGCATCTGCAGCTCAGCCATGGTGGTAGCAGCATCGGCGTGGCCCTTGTTCTCGATCGGGAAGCTGAGTCTGGCGGTTTCGCCTGCATCGAGGCGACCGTTGCCATTGCCGTTCACCTCGGTGATGCCCATGCTGCCGAGGTTGAAGACGGGGGCGTAGGCTTTCATGGCGATGTTGCTGACGTAGACGTCGTCACCATTGGTCACCGTGATGGTGAAGCGGTTGCTCGTGTTGTCGGGCACGTTGTTGGCCACGGTGAACGAGAAGGCGTTGGCGACGGTCTGCGTGGCATTGGGATCCATGGTCTCAAACTGGGCTGTGCCATTGGTGATGGTGATGTATTCCGATTCGGTCTCAAGCACGGCCTCGAAGGCTTGCATCGGGTCGCTACCGACGTTCTTCATGGTGATGTCGAGGTCGATGCTCTCACCGAAGTCAAGCTGTTGGTTGTTGTTCTGGTCGTGGATGGTCTTGCTGTCGAAAACGATATACGGGCCGTCGGCCGGGATGACACCCATGACGGCTTCATAACGCAGGTAGTTCTGTCCGGTCACCACGAGGTTGATCTCGGTGGGCGGCACTTGGGCGGTAAATTCGATGATCTGCGGGTCGCCCGTGGCTTCGGCCACGGCGAGGATCTCCCAGCCGCCTTCGGGGTCTTCCTTCACCAAGCTGATCATACAGCCTTCAGGGGCGGTGATGGTGACTTCGCCAAGACCAGCGATGACCACCTCGGGATGTGTGACATCCATCACTTGAGGCACCTGGGTGTAAATACGCAAGAAGGCGTCGCAGTGGGCGGTGAACATGGTGTAGGTGATATCCTTTTCAGTCGCGTTGTAGGGCCAGTTGCTCTGGGCGAGGAAGTACTTGCCAGCCACGTTGCCAAAAGCGGGCATCCAGTTGCCGGTGTTGGCAGCAAATGGACCGTAGGTAGGCATGAAGTCTCCGTCAAAGAGGTCGTAGACACCCCATACGTAGGCGTCGTTGACGAATGAATAGGACGTCTCGGTGGGGCAGAGTACACCGACGGCACCTGCGTTCTCGCCATTGTAGGTACGACGCATCCACGCTTCGCAGAAGCAGTCTTGGTTGTAGTTGAATTTGCCCGTGAGGCAGTTGATGGACATGACGAAAGGCAACTTGCCTACGTTGTTCATCTGGTAGACGTGGCTATTGCGCACGGCGGGTTCGCCCCAGCCTGTCTCCAAGCCATGGTCGCGATGTTGCAGCCAGAACGAACCTTCGTTGACGGCTTGCACCACGAGTTCGGGAGTGCCGTTGTTCCAGTTTCCTAATTCGCTCGGGGTCTGTGGGATATACCCAACGCCGTTGGGACCGAAGTAGTTGACCACCATTGAGGTGTTTTGGTTGCTCGACCAGATGTTGCCCGGTTGGCCTTGGTAGATGCAGTTGATACGGTTGGTGTCGTAACCATGGTTACGCATGTAACCGCCGAACACCTCGGAGCAGATTTGGAACCAACGCTCTGTTTGCCAACCTAATGCGGTGATGGGGCGCGAATAAAAGTCCGGATCCATGTTGGGGTTGGTGTATTCGTATTCGAGCTGTTTGCCGACGAAGACGGGCAACTGGGCCGGTGTCTCGGCAATCAGACGCGAGAACACCATGTCGGGCAGGTTGTCGTTGCCGACCACGTCAGCGTAGCGGTTATCGGTGATGCAGCTGCCATTGGATGGGTGGCTGACGGTCTCGGCAGGGATGTATTGACCCATATCGTTGCCATGGTCGCCCAGCAGGCAGACAGCCACAGGGGCGATCTCCCAGGTGTTGTAGGCGCTGTGGAACCAGCTCTTCATCTGGTTGGTGTTGGTGGCGGGCATCTCGTCGAGGCGGTACACCTTTGTGATGATGCCTTGACGGGTGCGGTATTCCTTCAGTTGGTTGGCATACTCGGCCCAAGCGTCGTTGTTCGGCGTGATGATGAGGTATTCGGCGCCTTTGTCGTTGTCGCGCAGCCACTGTTGCATACGGGCCTCATAGTCGATGACGGGCAGCTGGTCGTAGTTGAGCAGCTCGGCGGCGAGGATGGGGTCCCAGTAGGGCGAACGCAGACGGTCTTCACCGAAATGGCCGTTGCCGCCTTCAAAGGTGACGGCGAGTTCCACGTTGGTGTAGACGATCAGGTCCTTGGTGACCGGGTTGTACTGGAAGGGCGTGACGGCCACGGTGACGGCATCGACGCCACGGATGTAGGAGCTACCCATGACGAAAGGCTCGGCAGGGTAGTAGGCATCTTTGCTGTAGACGCTCATGTCCTTCACATAGTTCATGTCAGGCTCCTCGTTCTCCGACTGTATGCGGAGGGCAGGGGCGATGTTGACGTTGTGGATCACTTCCTTGTCGAAGCTCAGCACTTGAAGCGTAGGCGTGGCGCCCTGCGGGATGGCCAGCATACGGCTGTCGGCAGGCAGGTTGGGCTTGCCGGCTTCGCTGGGGATGGCGAGGACGTTGATGCTCACCTCGCTCATCTCTTCACCACGGTATTGGATCGGGTTAAGCGTGACTTGGCCCACATTGTAGCTGATGTGCAGCCCGTCACGGGTCTTCTCCGTCAAGTTGAAGCCTTGCTTCCCCTTGACGGGATAGTTGAAGGTCTGTGCCAAAGCGGTGCTGCCGATGAGGGCAAACAGCACCAAGGCAATTGCGATGGGTAATGACTTTTTCATTGTGGTATTGTTTGGTTTGACATTCGATTTTTACGGTTCATGCTGCAAATTTAGCATAAAAACAAAAAAAAGAGACGAATCTCGCCTCTTTTTTTTGATGTGTTGTTGTGGTTTTTATCAATCGTATTCTCCCCAACGTATGCAAGCGCCTTGCAGCTGTTTCTTCAAGGGGAACATCAGTGTGACCTTTGCGGTGACATCGGTGTTGAAACGCATGCCCAACAGGTAGGGGTCGATATAACCGGCGCCTACCACGTGTTGCGACTCGCCGTGGATCTCCTCGCTGGTGAACGAGTTGATGACGGCGGCATGGCCCGAGACGTCAGCCTTGAGCAGGAGGTAATAGTTGCCCACGTTGATCTTGAAGAGCACGCCAACGCCGGCCACCACACCCGCATTCCATTGACGCATGCCTTGTGCCGTGACGGCTATGGTGTCGGTGCTCACAGGGATATATGACACACTATCGGTGCCATAGTGCAGGATCTCCTGCTTGTTCCAAACCATGGTGCCTTCTTTAGGAATACTTACAGGAAGGGTGAAGCGAGGGCCTACGAAGACATAGGGCCTGATGTTGCGTTGTGAGAAATAATGCGTGTAAACCAACTGCACGTTGACTTCCTGATAGTCGGCTTTGTATTTGCGGAGATAGTCCTTGTTCTCGTTGACGGCCACGGGGAAGTTGAGCACCTCGTAGCTAAGGGTGTCCTTACGCATGGCGAATAAGCCTTCGAGGCTGACGGAGCTGTTGTTGTTGATCATGCGCTCGATGGAGAGACCTGCCGTTGGACCGAAGTTGAAAGGCATGTGGTAGGGCGTCTTCGTCCCGCCGAAGTGCAGCCAATAGGTGGAGGTCAGTCCGCCTACAAGGCCTATGTTGTATCTGGCCTCAGAGGAGGTTGCCCTGCTTGACGACTGCAACGGCTTCTTAAACTGGGCGTGAGCCGCACTGCCAATAAGTAAAAGGACTAGGAGAAGTATTGAGGTTGACTTTTTCATTGCGTTGGAAGTCTTGGTTCGTTATTAGTCTTCAGGGAAATCGCCGGAGAGGACCGTTTTCTTGTTCTCGAGCAGCATCACGTCGCCTTTCGAAGGCAGATAGCCGTAGAAGAGGATCTGGTCGAGGCTCGTGCCTTCCTTGTAGTATTTCATGGTCTCGATGCCCCATTTGAGCTCCTCGATGACGGGCCTTACGATGGTGTCGATGATGATGTTGGCGGTGTCGCTGTCGTCGATGTGCACAATGGTCTCTTGGCTGACTTTGCCCGAGAAGATCACTGCATTCAGCGGCTGGGCTTTCGACGAGATGTCACGCACTTCGTAGTAGTAGATCGTGAAATAGGGGTCGGTGCCCATGATATATACGGTGTTGAAGTTTTCCGGCTCGTAGAAACCGTTCTGGAAATACGAGGGTGCGATGCTGTCGTTGATGAAATGATCGGGGTTGCCCGTGACCACGCTGAAGGTGGTGTCGGCATCGGAGCGCTCGAGGAAGTAGGCGTATTCGCCGGGGTTGCCTTTAGGATATTTGAAGTTGAGCTTGGCGATGCCCATGTGTTGGTCGAAGAAGTGGAAGTACTGAGGCGTCGGGATGGAGGTGGGCTGCTGTCTGTAGTGGCTGCCAGGGGCAAGGATCACATCGGTAATCCAAACGGAGTCGGCGATATAGGCGCCTTCGAGTTTGGGAGGCTCTCCGCCAAAGTGCAGGTCGTTGGGATTGAAAGCGGTCAGCAGACTCTGCGGCATAAACTCGTTGATGTTCGGGATCTTCTGGTAGCCATAGTACACGGTGGCGTTGGCCTCAGGATCGTCTTTGATGCAGGAACTGAGGAAACCCAGCCCACAGAGGAGAAGTAGTGTAATTAATAGGTGCTTCTTCATCATTTTGAATGCTTTTTTGCGCAACTCCCATCCTAAAATGGGGAAAATAATCTGCAAATGTATAGATTAATGTTTAATCTTCGACAAGAGAACGCAATTTTTTTATGGTTTATTATTGTCGAAACGTTATTTAATCAGACTGACTTTTCGGGTGACGATGCCGTCTCCGTAATCGAACACGATTATGTAAATACCGCTGCGACAGTTGCTTAGGCTATAATGATGTTCGCCGTTCGGGCTGACGTCCAATACAAATTGGTCGACAAGTTGGCTTGTCGTGTTGTAGACTTTGGCGACAACACGGCCTTTCCAATCGCCGAAACGCAGCGTCATCTCACCATTGGTGGGATTCGGCATGATGTCGATCGGCAAGGCATCGGAGTTCGTCGAAGGGCCAATGTCGTCTATGCCATAGAACGAGCAGACGAACCAGTAGCGGCGCTCGATGCGGTCGCTCTCGTCGCAGGGGTTGTGTACTCGGGCACGCAACCAAACGGTGTCTTCCACACGGTTGAGCACGGTGACGCGGCAGCAGCGGCTGTTTTCGCCGAAAGGCTCCAGTATCCACTGACAAGGTGTCTCCCAGAACCAGACGACGGAGTCCCATTCGGCACCCACGAGGCTGTCTTCAAGGGTGTAGTCGTAATAATGGATGTCGAACTCGGTGCTCGAGATGACCCAGTGTGGTGCGGTGTTGGTGCTGTCCAAGGGGAAAATGTCGGTGGGCTTGGGCGGGGTGGGCATGGTCAGCACGAGGTGGACGATGCTGTCGCAACCCATACTGCTGGGTATGGTGTCGGTGTATTCGCCAGGTGTGTTATAGAGGGTGCCATGCCAAACCAGTCCTGCGCAGGTGCCTGTCAGGACGTCGGTGCCGCCTTCGATGAGCTCCGATAAGGAGAGCTTCAGAGTGACGATGCTGTCGCAGCCGGCCATGGAGGGGAAGGTTTGGTCGTAGATGCCGTCTTCGTAGTAGGTGACGCCATTCCAGGTGTAGGAGTCGGAACAGACGCTTTGCACTATCGTGTCAGGGTTGATGATGCGGTCGGCCACGACCAGATGCAGGTCGACGATGCTGTCACAGCCTTCGGGCGTAGGCTCACTGATCTGCTCGTCGTAAACGCCGGGGTGGTCGTAGATGAAGCTGAAGCCATGGCCTTCGTAAAGTTCGGGATATCCTCGCCAGCAGCGGGCATCCTCATAAGAGGCATAGAATCCAGGCAGCGCGGTGACATACACAAATAGGCTGTCCTTACAGACGGGGTGCACGGCGTTGTCGATCTCGGCACCAATGATGGTGTCGCCAGTGATGACGATGTTGAGGCCGTGCTCGGCGTAGACAGAGCCTTTGCAGAGTTCCACCTCTTCGGTGAAGGTCTTTATTCGGGTGTCGACGTAGTAATGCGACACGTCGCTCGATTTCTGTCCCTTGGCGGTGGCGGTGAGCACCACTTCATAGACACGCTTCTCGGCAAAGGTGTGGTTGACGGGGTTCTGGGTGCTGGTGGTACCATCGCCGAAGTCCCATAGGAGGGAGGCGTTTTCGAGGTTGACTTCGGCCTCGAAGGTGATGGGCGCATTGGGACAGTATTCATAGGTGCCTTCTTTGGGGACGAAGGTGCCATTCATGTTGACCCTCGTGCTGAGGTCGATGGCCTTTGAGCCTACGAGGTAGGCATAGCCCTTGGCGACGCCGAAGCCGTAGACGTGGGCGTTGAAACCGCCGAAACATTGCAGATGGTGCACACCATGGTTGATGTTCTGACGGGTGAAGGCGTACTCATCGCTGCCGTTGACGTCCTCGAATTGGCTGGCAGGGATGAGGTTGCCGTCGAGTTCCACCGTGCCGATGTCACTGCGGTTGACGATGATGTTGACATGGTGGGTGCTGATGTTGATGTTCTCGTTGTTGAAGGTGGAGAAGGTGATCTCGTCGATGCGTTGCTCGATGGGGGCAATCCAAACCACCGAGGGGTCACCGATGGAGTTGCCGCCTCGCGTGGTGTTGTAGAGATACACGGCAGCGGGTCCCGTGCAGTCGATGAAACACGACTTTTCGTTGTTTTGCAGTTCGAAGACAATCGACTCGTTGATGCTAAGTGTGGCGATGGCTGTGCCGTTCTTGCGGATCACGTTGTTGTCGGAGGCCGAGGTGACCTTCACGTAGTCTTTCTCGCGCTCGAGCGAGCTGGTCACCACAAACTTCTTGCCCCACGATTGCAGAGGCATGGCTTGCTCGAAGATATGGTCGAAGCTGCTACCGTTTGTGGGCACGGCGGTGAGGTTGTTGCCGTTGAACACAGCGATGCGCTTGCCGTCGCGTGCCTTGACGCGTGAACCGCTCAGGTCGCGGTTGTTGTCGGTGTTGTTTGAACGCACCTGATAGACCTGCCCTTCGTTCAAGGTGGTGGTGAAGGTGCCGTGGTGTCCGCCCATGGTCTCCTCGGTGACGGTGATGTCGACAGTGGTGTTGCTCTCAGTGGCCACGATGAGGAAGGCGCTGGTTTGGTTCTGCGTTTGGACCGGGCTTCCGGCAGAGTGGGATTGGTCGTAGGTTTGTATGATGTATTCATCGGCCAAACTCTGTATGGGTAGCACATAGGAGGCGTCGAAGGAGAGGTGCGCGATGTTGGTGCAGAAGACCGATACGGTGTCGTCGGTGACCACCTTCAAGCCTTTGTTGACCACACTCTCCGAGGTGCCATCCACATAGCTGTGGGTCTCGGGAATCTCGACTGTGGTGATGTTGTTGGCGTTTACCGTGAACGATGTCGACCAGCCTGTTTGCGGGTTCGTTATGGTGCCGCTGCAGTTGCGTTTGGCGCTGATGAGCAATTGGGTGAGGATCCAGTTGCCGTTGTTGGGCGCATTGGAGATGTATTTGTGCCCGTTGGTCATATAGGAAACCCAAAACTCCGTGCCTTGCGTGGTTGCCTCTTGTGCTTTGGCTGATGTTTGGATGAGTAGCAATGCTGCTATGAAAATGAAAATGGCTTTGAGATGTCTCATAACTTTGTGGATGGTTGTAGATTTGTTTATTCTAATAGTATAACTTTCTTTGTCATGGTGCCTTCCTTGGCATATAGTGTGAAGAGATAGATGCCAGGGGCGGTTTGTGGTAGGGCGTAGCTTAAGGAATAGGCATCGTCGTGGTTGAGGAAATGTCGTTTGTCAACCAACGTGCCTCTCATGTCGTACACCTTGAGGTTGATGTCGCCTGTGAGGTGCTTGAGTTCGAGGGTCATCTGTCCTTTGTTGGGGTTAGGCACCACGTCAAAGGTTCCCGCGGTCCCTGAGCCTGTCGAAGGGCCGCCGTTGTCCTCAATGCCATAGAACGAGCAGACCAGCCAATAACGGCGGTCGATGCCCTCGGGATGGCATTCGTTGATGACCTTGGCATGGAGCCAAACGGTGTCTTCCACCTGGTTCAGCACATAGATCTTGCAACTCTGGGTCTTAGGGCCGAAAGGCTCAATGACCCAAGTGACGTCGTCTTCCAGGCTCCAGATGACGGTGTCCCATTCGCATTCGGGATTGATGTCGTGCAAGGTGTAGTCGTACGAGTTGATTTGGAACTCGGTGGCGGTGACTACCCAGTGGGGCGCGGTGTTGGCAGGGTCGGTAGGGTAGATGTCGGTGGGGTTGGGGGTGAAGTCGAGGTCAAGGTCGAGATGGTAGATGGTGTAGCACCCCGAGGGGTTGGTGACGGTGTCGTTATAGATGCCCGATGCTGTATAGGTGTTGCCGTTCCATTCGAAAGTGTCGCAGTGTCCGCTTACGTGTTCCATGCCTCCTTCAATAATCTCGTTCACATCGAGGGTCAGGTTGACGATGCTGTCGCAGCCGTTCTCCGTGGGGAAGGTTTGGGAAGCAGTGTACACCCCGGGCGCGTCGTATTGCAGGTTGAATCCGTACTCGTTGTACACCCCGGGCCCACTGAAGCACAGCTCGTCGAAGATGTCCTGCCCTGGGGCGTTTTGCATGTCAATATAGAACACGGTGGTGACTGAAGTGGAGCCCGCGCAGGGGTTTTCTTGCGTGGTGATGGTGAAGGAGACTTCGTAAATCTTATGCTCCGAGTAGGTGTGGACGAAAGAGGTGGCGGTGCTGGTACTGCCATCGCCCAGGTTCCAAAGCACCTCATAGTTGCTGTAGTTGATGTCGGCCTCGAAGTTCATGGGGGCTAGGGTGCAGTGGGTGATGGTGTCGCCATTGTTCACCACGACGTCGTCGATGGTGAGGATGGTCGAAAGGTCGGTGGCCTTTGAGCCGACCATATAGGCATAGCCTCGGGCACGACCGAAGCCATAGACATGGGCGTTGAAGCCATTGGGACAGCTGAGATGGTGTACACCGTGGCTGATGTTCTTGCGGTAAAAGCTGTAGTCGCTGTTGCCGGTCACGGGTGAAAACAGGTCGGCATCGAGGAGGATGCCGTCAAGATACACTTGGTCGATGTCCTGGGTCTCAACGATGATGTTCACATAGTGGTTGGCGATATTGACGTTGTTGTGGTTGTAGTTGAAAGTGGAGAAGGTGATGGCGTCGATGCGCTGCTCGACGGGGGCAATCCACAGCATCGAGGGGGCGCCGGTGTTAGAGCCGTTCGAGCTGGTGTTATAAAGGTAGACAGCGCAGCTCTGCGAGGCCTCAAGATAGCATGATTGATCCCAGCTGCGCAGTTCGAAGGAGTATGACTGTCCGGTATTGAGTGTGCAGAGCCTCGTACCGTTTTTGTATATCTCGTTGTTGTCGGCAGCCGAAGTGATTTTCACGTAGTCATTGTTACGGTCGAGCGACGAGGTGACAATGAATTTTTTGCCCCACGAGTGTATCGGCATGGCCTGTTCGAAGATGCAGTCTTGGTCGCTGGTAGCACTGTTGGGGACAAGGGTCAGGTTGTTGCCGTTGAAGATGGCGATGGGCTTGCAGTCGCGCGAGGTGACCCTGGTGCCGCTGAGGTCGCGGTTGCCCATGAGGTCGTCGTTGGAACGCACCTGGTAGGCTTGCCCTTTGTTTAAGGTTATGCTAAACTCTTGTCCAGCGGGTTTGTTGCCCAAAGTCTTCACTTTTGGGGTGATGTCGACGGTGGTGTTGTCCTCGGTGGCCACGATGACGAAGGCACTGGTGGGGTCGTAGCTTCCGGTCGACTGCTCATGGGTTTGTATGATGTAATCAGCGCCCAGTCCTTGGGTGGGCAGCACATAGGATGCGTCGAAGGAATAGGTGGCGATGTTGGCACAATAAACCGAGACGGTATCCGTCGTGGTGATCATCAGTCCTTTGTTGACGACCTGCTCATATTCGTAGTTCTCAATGTACACCTGCTCCTCCTCAAGGTCGATGGAGAAGATGTTGTTGGCCTCCACGGTGAAATCATGTCTCCAACCGGTATTGGGATTGAGGATGGTGCCTTCGCAGCTACGCTTGGCACTGACCATGAGCTGTACGCGTACCCAGCCGCTGGGTGGGATGTTGGGATGGTATTTGAAGCCGTTGCTTATGAACGACAGCCAAAACTCTTTGCCTTGGGTGGACAAATCTTGGGCATGGCTTGCCGGTATGAGCATGACCAGGAACAGGAGCGAAAGCAAGATGGCTTTTGAGCGTTTCATCATAGGTGTTTTTTAGTGTGATAGTAGTGCCTATTATTAATTAGGTGCGGTAGTAGTAGGTTTAATAACAACCGAGGTTAGTGGATGATGACTTTTCTGGTTAAGGTCCCTGATTTCCCAGTGACGACAAAGCAATAGATGCCACTCGTCAAGGTTTTGAAGTGGTAGGGCAGGGTGTAGTGATCGGATGTGTTCGAGGTCTGGAACTGGTCGATGAGCGTGCCACGCATGTCGTAGATCCTTACTTCGTGTTTGCCAATGAGATGACTGAAATGCAGGGTCATCTCACCATTGTTGGGGTTAGGCACGACGTCAAAGGTCCCTAAGGTCCCTGAGCCTGTCGAAGGGCCGTCTTCGTCAATGCCATAGAACGAGCAGACAAACCAATAGCGTTGTGACACGCCCTCGGGCTTGCATGCGTTGTACACTGTGGTGCGGAGCCAGATGGTGTCTTCCATTTGGTTGAGCACATACATCTTGCAACGTTTTCCCACGGGTGTTGTGGTGGTGTCGGGCTCAAGCACCCAATGGACTTCAGGGTCTTCGAAGGCCCAGGTGATGGAGTCCCAGCTGCAGTGTGGGTTGTTGTCCCATATCATGAAGTCGTACGCGTTGATTTGGAACTCGGTGGCGGTGATGACCCAATGGGGTGCCGTGTTCTCGGGGTCGACGGGGTAGATCTCGGCAGGGTCGGGGGTGTAGTCCAGGTGAAGGTTGAGGTGGACGACGCTGTCGCAGCCTAAGGAGGTGTAAAGGGTCTTGTCATAAAGCCCCGAGAGGGTGTAGACGGTGTCGATCCAATAGTAGGAATCGCACGTCGAGATGTTGGTCGTGGCGCCTTCCACATTGCCTGAGATGGTGAGATGGCAGTCCACAAGGCTGTCGCAGCCATCGATGGTGAGGAAGTGCTGTTGGTAGTTGCCGCTTTGGCTGTATTCCTGTCCGTTCCAGTGGAAGGTGCCGCAGGTGATGGTGTCGAAGCCGGTGTGTTGCGGCTGTCCCATGGTGAGGTGCAAGGTCACCACGCTGTCGCAGCCTCCGATGGAGATGAACGACTGCTCGTAGACGCCTGGGGCGGTGTACGTCTGCCCATTCCATACGTAGCTGCTGCCGCATTCGTGATGCTCGAATTCGACATTGATCTGGTCGTCGACCACGAGATGCAGGTTGATGACGCTGTCGCAGCCATACACGCTCTGCAGGTAGAGCTGTCGGTCATAAACGCCGGGGTGGTCGTATTGGAAGCTGAAGCCGTAGCCGTCGTAGATGCCTGGCGTGCCTTGCCAGCAGCGGCCGTCGTTGATGGGGATGTGATAGGAGGGACGTGCCGTGATGTAAAGGAGCAGCGAGTCTTGGCATTCGGGGTGCAGGGGGTTGTCCTGCAAACGGGTGAGTAGGGTGTCGTTATGGATGAGCACGTTGTTGAAGCCGAAGCCGCTGTAGAGTCCGCCGGTGCAGACCTCGTCGTTTTCGACGACATATTGTTGTCGGGTGTCAACGAAAAAGTGTGTGGTGTTGCTTGACGAGCCTGAGCATCCGCCTTCGGTGCTGGTAATTGCCAAGGAGACATCGTAGACCCGCCTCTCGTTAAAGGTATGGGTCACCTGGTTGGAGGTGCTGGTGGTGCCGTCGTCAAAGTCCCAAACGAGTTCGTAGTCTGTTAAGTTGACTTCCACGTTGAAGGTGATGGGTGCGTCGACACAATAGAGGAAGGTCTCGTCGGGTAGCACCACCTCGTTGTTGAGCGTCATGCTGCTGCTCAAGTTGATGGCGTTGGAACCGACGAGATAGGCATACCCTTTAGCATGGCCGAAGCCGTAAACGTGAGCGTTGAAGCCGTTGGCACAGGTGATACGGTGCACCCCATGGGTGATGTCCATTCGGGTGTAACTATATTCGTTGTTGCCGTGAACACGGGTGAACATCAAAGGTGAGATCTGCTCGCCATCGAAATACACATGGGCAATGTCTTCTGTGTTGACGATAATGTTGACGCTATGAACTTCGATGTTGATGTTGGGGTGGTCGAAGGTGGAGAAGGTCACGTCATTGATGCGTTGCTCCACGGGTGCAATCCAAACCATGGAGGGGTCGCCCTGTCCGCCTCCCGGGTTCTGGTCGTAACTTGAGTTGTTGAAAAGGTATACGGCGCAAGGTTGGTTGGACTCAAGGAAGCAAGAGCCTTCGGACTCCAGCATGGGGAAGGTGTACGACTGTCCTGCTGCAAGCATAACCAACGGTTCTCCGTTCATGGTGACTTGGTTGTGGTCGGCACTTGAGGTGATCTTGATGAAGTCGCGATTGCGGTTGCGCGAACTGGTCACCACAAAGCTTTTGCCCCATGAGTGCAGGGGCATGGCTTGCTCGAACACATGGTCATATCCGTCTTCAAGGCTGGTGGGGATGCATGTGAGGGTATTGCCATTGAAGACGGCAATGCGTTTGCAATCGCCAGTCAGGATCCTGGTTCCACTTAAGTCACGCTGATCGCCGGTCCTCGTCGACCTGACAAGATAAGTCTCCCCAGCATTCATGGTGATGGTGAAAGTCTCGCCTGCCAGGTGTCCACCTAGAGTGTTTACGGTAGGAGTGATGGCTATCTCGGTGTTGTCTTCTGTGGCCACGATAAGGAAGGAACTGGTCTCGTTGTTGGTGACATATGCGTTGGCATAGAATGTCTTTGATTGGTCATAGCTTTGAATGATGTATTCGTCGCCTAAACTCTCGGTAGGCAAAACGAAAGAAGCGTCAAATGAAACATGTGCGATGTTGGTGCAATAAACCGAGATGGTGTCGCTGGCTTCCACCTTGATGCCTTTCTGCGAAATGGCCTCATAGTTGAATTGGTCGTGGTAGCCTTGCGCTTCGGGAATCTCCACTGTGGTGATACTGTTAGCCCTAACGGAAAAGGGATGCGACCATCCTGTCAACGGGTTGGTGACGGTGCCATTGCAGTCGCGCTTGGCACTAATGAGCACCTGGTTGATGATCCACCCGCCTTGGGTGTGATCCCTGTACCCGTTGTGCATGAACGACAGCCAAAACTCCTTGCCTTGCGTAGATGTGTTTTGTGCCATCGTCGCAGGCAGGCTGATGATGCATGCAAGAAGAAATAATATGTTCCTCAAGCGCTTCATTCTATGTCCGGTAAAACTTATTTCTGAATGACGACTTTCTTCGCCACAGTGCCTTCTTTGCTGGTCGCCACGAAGAAGTAGATGCCGTCTTCACGCTGCTTCATATTATAGGTGTAAGAACTCGGTCCCTGGCTGTTGTAAGTCTGGAACTGGTCAATGAGAATGCCTCGCATGTCATACACCTTCACGTCGACTTTGCCCGTGAGATGTTCGAAGTTGAGCGTCATCTGTCCGTTGTTGGGGTTCGGTATGACGTCGAAGCTGGTTTGTGTGTTGCCGTTCTCTTCCACTCCATAGAAGGAGCTGAGGAGCCAATAACGCTGCTCGATGCCTTCCTCGGGAGCGCAACGGTTGAAGGCATGGGCCTTCAGCCAGATGGTGTCATCGACTTGGTTGAGCACATAGACACGGCAGCATTGGTTCCTGTTGCCAAAAGGCTCCAGCACCCATTGCGGTGCCTCGTCGCAGCTCCAGGTGACGCTGTCCCAATGGCAGTTCGGGTTCTGGTCCCACAGGTTGAATTCGTATGCGTTGATTTGGAACTCAGTGGCGGTAATGACCCAGTGGGGCGCCGTGTTGGTGGCGTCCATAGGATAGATCTCGGTGGGGTTGGGGGTGTATTCAAACTGCACATTCATGGTCACGAGGCTGTCGCAGTCATGGATGTTCTTGTAGGTGCGATGATAGGTGCCCGACATGTTGTAATCCAAGTCATCATGGTCGGTGTAGATGATCTCGTGCCCCTCGGGATCCCAGTAATAGTTATCGCAGTTCTCATCGTCACCGACAGTGAAGCTGTATTCGTCGTGGTTGTTGATGGTGAGGTAAAGCGTAGCTTCGCTGTTGCAACCATAGCTGTTGACGTAGTGGTGGGTGTAGACGGTGCTTTCCGTGAAGGTGAGGTCCACGTTGTAGGCGTCGTTTTTCCAGCGGTAGCTGTCGCAGTCGGTCACAACCACCTCATTGGTGTAGCTGGGCCTAAGCTCAAGGTTCAGGACAAGGGTGCTGTCGCAGGAGTTGGGGTACGACAGGGTGTCGTAGTAGACGCCCGTCGCGGTGTAGGTCATGCCGTTAGAGGGCCAGGTGTATTCCGTGGCGCAGATCGACACGTTGTAGGTCTTTGAGTTGTAGTCGGATTGGCCGACGTGGAGCTGTACGATGCTGTCGCAGCCTAGGACGGTCTCGAAGTGATAGGTGTAAGGATAAGGGCTGGGCTGTAGGTAGTCGCCGTTGTAGTAATACCCCTGACCGCCTTCACAGGTCGACTCCCAGAGCTCTATTTCATAGCTCGGGTCTTGGATGAGGTTGAGCCTGATGATACTGTCGCAGCCGTGAACCGATTGCAAGGTATGGTAGTAGATGCCCGATGATGAGAGCGCTTCATCAAAGAACATATAATGCTCGCCTTGGCAGAAGTGGTCGGTGATGGGAGTCTCGTAGGTATCGTAGTTGTAAAGGTGCAGACGGATGAGCTTGTCGCAGCCATATTGGGTCTGGGTGTGATGCTCGTAGACGCCGGGCGTCTGGATGTCCTCACCGTAGAAGTAATATGTGTCGTTTTCGCAAATGTAGTGGTCGATGTCTTCCACTTCGTTGGGATGCACCACAACGGTCACGCTGACGTTCTGCGTGGTGATGCCGTCGCTGACAGCACAACTATAGGTGGTGGTGCCTACAGGAGGCGTGGCCACGGGATGTTGCGAAGTGGGGTTGCTGAGGGTGTTGGCCGGAGTCCAGTTGTAGGTGTAGTTGCCTGTGCCGCCCGAGGGTAGGGCATGCAGGGTGGTCGACTCGCCTTCGCAGAGCTCGTTTTGGTCGGCCGAGGCCATGGCGGTCATGTTGGAGCCTTCCATGCTGACGGTGACTTGTGCCGTGCTGCTGCAGCCGCCTTGCGGGTTGGTGACGGTGACGGTGAAGGTGGTGGTTTGCTGTAAGGCCACGGTCTGTGTGGTCTGTGCATTGGGGTTGACCACCTTGTTGGCAGGTTCCCAGTGGAAGTTGAACGAACCGGTGCTGCCTGCGCTGGCCGTGAGGGTAGCGGTGCCACCGTAGATGACGGTGTTGGGCTGTGCCGTGGCTGAGGCTACGGGAGCGGCATAGACGGGCACGGAATAGGTCTTCGAGCTGGTGCAGTTCCCGTTGCCGCATGAGGTGGTCAGGGTTACCTGATAGTTGCCCGCATTGGCATAGGTGTGCGACACGTTCTGTCCCGTTCCGCTTTGTCCGTCACCGAAGTTCCATTGGTAGCTTTGGATCTGCTGTCCGCTGGGGTTGGTGGTAGAGGTGCTGGTAAACTGGGTGGGTGTGCCTCTACAAACCGAGGTATAGGTGAAGTTGGCATTGGGTTGCGGATAAACCACCACGGCTTCGGTGGTGGCGCTGTTGGTCTGGGTGCCCACGGTGATGGTGCAGGTGTAGGTGCCTGCCATGTTCAAGGTGCAATTCGGGCGGGTGGGGTTCTGAAGGTTAGAGTTGAATCCGCCGGGGCCGGTCCAATGGTAGGTGGCACCAGCCTGGCCTTGTGCCGTCAGATAGATGGTCTCGCCGACGCAGTAAGGACCGCCGCCATTGACCAGAGGAGGCAAGATGCCGCAGTCGGTGGTACCCGAACCGCCGGTCTTACTGAAGGAGATGTTACACGATTGGTTGGAGTAGTTCGTGATGACCAGGATGAAATAGTCGCCCGTTTGCGCTGTCGAAGGGATGACGCAGGTTTCGGTCGAATTGATAGAATAGCTGCAGCTCACCACTTTGTTGGAAGTCAAGCCGTTGGGACAAGGCGAGATAGGATCGGTGAAAGGACCCCAGCAGCAGAAGTCGATGTCGTGCGAAGGGGTACTGTACATGTAGATGTTGATGTTGCCAGGGTTGGCAATCCTCATGTGATACCAAGCCGGGTTAGGAGTGGTGTATAAGCAGTCATAATAGGGTCCCGATTCGCCACTACCCGCATTGACGCCAGCAGGGAACTGATACATTCCGTTGTCGGTGCAGAAGGGGTCGGAGTTGGCGCAGGTGTTGTTCTGCCTCGACCTGTTGTAGACGTCCATCATCAGCGAGAGCACGAGATCTAGTGGCAGGGCGGCTTTATAGTCGCACGACAACTCGGCGGCTTGGACCTTGTCCATGCTCAAAAAGGCGTTGGCATTTTGGGTACGGAAACTGGTGAAGTCCTCCTGAAGGTTGATGCCTTCATAAGCCTCGTTGGCGCTGATGACGAAAACACCGTCGTTTTCACTGGTAATGACATCGAAACGGCCGTCATTGACCAGCTGATACATGAAAAAGATTCGTTCGTCGAAGTTGGCTATTTCAGTGATGTCAAAGCTAATCGTTGACGAGGTGTAGACTGTTTGCGGTTGCTGCGCCCATTGTTTCATAGGAAGGGCTAAGAACAATAAAGCCGTCAACACAATTTTCGAGAATCTATTCATGGTCTTTTGTTTTATTGGTAATACTCTAATTTATTGAATATCAAAATTATAAATCAAAACAAAGCGAACAAGGCATGCAAAAATGCCTTATTTGCAACCGACAAATATAGCAAAAAATCCCAAAATACCCAGAAAATCGGGAGAAATTAATGAAAAAAAGCGGCCGAAACCGCTTTTTTTTCTACTTGTTAGACTTGTCGTTAGGGCTGTATCACCACTTTCTTGGTTCGCATGCCGTCTTTGCTAGTGACGACGAAGAAGTAGATGCCTTGCGTGCGTCGCTTCATGGTGTAGGTGATAGGCCCTGCGTTGTTGTCGTTATGGGTCTGGAATTTGTCGATCAGGTTGCCTCTCATGTCGTACACCTTGATGTCGACCAAGCCGCGGAGCGAAGCCAAGTCGAGTTGCATCTCGCCGTTGTTGGGGTTGGGCACCACGTTGAAGTCGATGGAACCAGTCGAAGGACCAAATTCGTCGATGTCGTAGAACGAGCAGACGAACCAATAGCGGCTGAAGACACCCTGTGGTGCGCAGTTGTTGTAGACTGTGGCGCGGAGCCAGATGGTGTCGTCGATATGGTTGAGCACATACATCTTGCATCTTCTTCCCACGGGTTGGGTTGTGGTGTCAGGCTCGAGCACCCAGTTGACGGTGGGGTCTTCGAAGGCCCATCGTATGGAGTCCCAACGCGGCAGGCCGGTGTTATCCCAGAAGGTGAATTCGTACGAGTTGATTTGGAACTCGGTGGCGGTGACCACCCAGTGGGGTGCGGTGTTGGCGCTATCGGTGGGGTAGATGTCGCTCGGCGTGGGCGTGTAGTCGATGTGAACGTTCATGGTCACCAAGCTGTCGCATCCGTGTATGTCGCGGTAGGTCCTGTGGTAGGTGCCCGATTGGGTGTAATCCAAGGCTTCGTGGTCGGTGTAGACGATCTCATGTCCTTGGGGATCCCAATAGTAGCTGTCGCAGTCGTCTTGGTCAGGCATGGTATATTCATAGATGGGATGCACGGTGACGCTGACGTAGACCTGTTGTTCGGTAAGGCCGTCGCTGACCAGGCAGGTATAATTGGTGGTGCCTACTGGCGGTGTGGCAACGGGATGCTGTGCATTAGGCGAACTCAAGGTGTTGGCAGGTGACCAACTGTAGGTGTAATTGCCTGTTCCGCCTGTGGGGATGGCATGCAGTGTGGTGGATTCGTTTTCGCAGATCTCGTTTTGGTCGGCGGAGGCTTCAGCCATCAGGTTGGAACCGGCCATGTTGACCATGACTTGAAGGGTGGTGGTGCATCCACCTTGTGTATTGGTGATGGTAACGGTGAACTCCTGCGACTGCTGGATGGCTATAGTCTGCGTGGTCTGTGCGTTGGGGTTGACCACCATATTGGCAGGCTCCCAATGGTAGGTGAAGTTGCCTGGGGTGGAAACGTTGACGCTAAGTGTGGAGGTGCCGCCATACATCACAGAACTTGGCGAGGCGGTCACCAAGGCTTCGGGGAAGGCGAAGACCGAAACGGTCTGGGTGATTTCGTCTGAGCAGTGGCCACGACCCGTTTCCACAGTATGGGTTACCTGATATTCGCCAGGCGCGGCATAGGTGTGAGTGACTTCTTGTCCTTCTGCCGTCTCTCCGTCGCCGAAATCCCAGAAGTAGCCCGTGATGGTCTGACCGGTGGGTTCGGTTTCGGCTGTGCTGTTCAACTGGGTGGGATTGCCTACGCATACTTCGGTGTGGGTGAAACTGGCAATGGGCAAGGCGTACACGATGACTTCGGTGTCGCCAGTAGTGGTTTGTCCGCCGACCGTGGTGACACAGGTATAAGTGCCGCCCATCTCGAAGGTGCAGTTGGGAATGATGGGGTTTTGCATGGTGGAAGTGAAACCGTTGGGGCCTGTCCAGCTGTAGGTGGCACCGCTTTGTGCAGTGACATTCAGGCTGATGGTTTCGCCGACGCAATATGGACCGTCGTTGGTAGCAATACCAGGCAGGATGCCGCAGTCGGTCTCCCCTGGGCCAGAGTTGGGAGCCTTGGTGAAGGAGATGGTTTGTTGTACTTGCGCATAATTAGTGATCACGAGGATATAGTACTCACCCACTTCAGGCAAATGAGGCGGATTGTTATTAGAAGTAACGCAATTACCATCAATGAGAGACGAAGAACCGTGGTTGTGTTCCGAAATAGGATAACCAAGGTAAGCGTCTTCAACACTAGCGGTAGAGTAGCTACAGTCAACTAATTTGTCACAAGTCAGGTCGTCGACACATGGATCATAAGGGTCGCTGAACGGACCCCAGATGCAGTAGTCAATGTCATTGCCTTGGCCGTAATTGTCGTGTGCTTCCATGTGAATGATAAACTGACCTGGAGTATGTATTCTCATGTGATACCACGAAGGATAAGGCTGACTGGAGAGGCAACCGTATTCGGGACCAATCTCTCCAGTGGCACCGCCTTGGTAAGCAGCTTCAAACTCAATCACTTCTGAAGTGCAGAAAGGCATCGAGTTAATGCAATGGTCATTATCAGCTCTCATATTAGCCGTATTCACGTCCATCATAATCGAGAGATAGTCAGAAGCTTCTACGGAGCTTTTCCACACACTCATCTGGTTAGTGACATCAATTTTGCTCAACAAGGAGAAGTCATTTTCAACATCCGCATAGAAGCTTTCGAACTCTTCCATGAAGTGGCAGTCATCGTCTTTCGGGGTAAGGGTGAATTGACCATATTTTTCTTCGGGAATCAGCACGAAACGGTTGTCATTGTTGATGCTATAAAGTAGGAAAGCCCTTAAGTAGACATTATTGATTGAGTGGAAGTCCAAGACAACACCTTCATCGGAATATTGCCGATAAGGGGTTTGCCCGAAGTGTCGTAACGGTATGAGAACCAATAATATTATGGCGAGGATCAGTTTTTTCATTGTCTTGGTGTTTCTGAATTATTTGACTACATTAACGCGTCTCATAGCAACGCCGTTCTCGGTTTGGATGCGGATGAGGAAGGTCCCCGTTCCGAATCTTGCCATTTCTATCTGTGCGCTGTCGCCTTCCGTCTCACGGTCGTAGACGGTCTGGCCGAGGGCGTTGATGATGGTGAGGCGTTGCAGACTCTGGGCTTCGACGGTGACGATGCCATCGGTCGGGTTGGGATAGAGCTTGGCTGTGATACTGTATTCATCGATGTCGGTCGAGTTCTTCACTTTGACGGTCAACGACTTCTCTGACAGGCCACACTCGTTTTCGGCTTTCACATTGATGACGGCATCGCCGCGGAAGGTGTCGCTCCATGTGACGTTGGCATGGCTGCTGTTGGACTCGATGCTGCCTGCTTCTTGAGGCTCAATACTCCAAGTGTAATCCGCTAACGTTAGTTCTTCCTCGTTCAAGGCGGTGTAGGTGCTGTTGGGTGTCAAACGCACGTCAACCTCGCTGTCACCGTTGATGGATCCGATAGCCGGAGTGTAGTTGAGGTTCAGGTGCAAGGTGACGATACTGTCGCAACCCATAGTGTTGATGAAATAATCCACGTATTCACCACTTTGGGTGTAGGTGTTGTTGTTCCAAGTATAGCTGTCGCAAGCCTCAATGGTAAAGTTTACATGCGAAGGCTCAGCGATGGTGAGGTGCATCACCACGGTTGAGTCGCAGCCGTGAATCGAGGTGAAGGTATGTTCATAGATACCGCTCTCGACCAGTGTTTCTCCAGCCCAAACATAGCTGCTGCAGGCGGTCACCTCTGATTCGGTGTTGTAGCTGTCGACAAGGCTGAGGTGCATGACCACAGTAGAGTCGCAGCCATAAACACTTTGCAGCACTTGCATATAGTCGCCAGCCTCACTGTATTCAACGCCATTCCAAGAATAGGCGCCGCAGGTGGCCATGTCAAACTCGGTATGTTGCAGCGGATGGATGGTGAGGAGGAAGTCTTGGCTTGCGTCGCCACAGCCGTAAGGCGAAATGGTGGTGAGGGTAAGGGTGACGCTGCCGTTGGCGATGTCTTGTTCGCCTGGCGTATAGATGGTCTCGATGCTGGCCAAATTGCTGAAGCTGCCATCGCCGTCGGTTGACCATGTGGTGAATCCGGCTTCGTGGGTGATGGCGCTGAGGTTGATGCTCTCGCCTTCGCAGATCTCGCCTTCGGTCTCCATCTCGATGCTGGCTGCCTCATGGAAGTTGACGATCACGTTGTCGCTTAGGGTTTCGCCCGCCTCATTGGTGGCGGTGAGGGTCAAGGTGACGGTCTTGTTTTCCAGGTCTTGCTGGCCAGGGGTATAGATGGGGTTGAGGATGTCGTTGTGGTCGAAGCTGCCGTCGCCGTTGGTGGTCCAAAGCAGGCTCTCGTAGCCGATGGACTCTGCTTGCAGATGGGCTTCTTCTTCTAGGCAGATGTTTTGGTTGGCACCTGCGTTACAGGAGAAATTGATGTGACGTACGGGGAAGAGGATGTCGTCGAGCCATACGTGGTCGGCACCATTGGTGCCAGAGGCGTTCTTCTCGTAAGTCCAAGTGAAGGTATGCTCGCCCTGGGTGACAGGGAAGACAAGCTCGCGCCAGTTGAGTTGGCCTGACCATTCCTGTTGCAGTTCACCGTCGATGTAGAACTTGAGGTTGTCGCCGTTCAGTTCGCAGTCGGTCTTTCTAAAGAAACGGATTTCGTCGGTCTCGTTTTCCACTTCGAAGGTCAAACTCAACGTGGAGGTCTCGTTATGTCCGATGGTACCTGACTGCAGGCAGTAATTGCCCTGGTTCGGGTTGGTGTTGACGATGGTCCAAGGATGTGTGGGGTCGTTCTCCCATTCCAGCTCTCCCATGCCGTTTTCGAAATGGGAGAGGTCGAGGCCGACACGATGTGAGAAGGAGTTTATAGCGGTATAGGGGCCTGAAACGACGTTGAGAGCGAACAAGGCCGCTTCGCCTTTAGGCATGTTGGCCGACACGCTGACAGTATAGGTTGCCTCAATACTTTGTCCGACGTTCACCACAGGAGTAGTGATGGTGGGATTGCTGATGGTGATGTATTGTTGGTTCGAGGTGGTAAGCGTAGCCACGACGTCGTTGGCAGTCATACCGCCGTTGTTTTCGTAAACGAAGGTGATTTCGGCGGTTTCGCCTGGGTCGAGACGTCCGTTGTTGTTGCCTTTCACCGTGCCGCCGTCGATGATGGTCATAATATCATCAATTTTGATTCTGGGAGCGAAGGCATTGAAGCTGAAGTCGTGTCTCCAGGTGTGATTGCCACTGACCATGGTGAGCTTAAACAGAAGCGGGGTCTCATGGGGCACGTTGTTCGAGATGGTGATGCCGAAGGCGCTTTCGAGGTTGGTGGTTTGGTTGGGGCTCAGAGCGGGGATGGTGGCCGTGCTTTCGTTGATGGTCACGTATTGGGGCGTCTCGGTGGTGAGGGTGGCTGTGGCTATCGTGGAGGCTTGGTCGCCAGTGTTCTTGATGGTGATGTCGAACGACGACTGCTCACCCGATTCCAGCTGGTGGTTGCCGTTGGCATCGTGCGGAGTCAGCTCAGTCACGCTGAGGTTGGGCTCGCTGATGACGTGGATCGTGCCCACATAACGAAGCTTGTCCTGTTTGGTGGCCACGATGGTGATGTTGGAGTTCGAAGGCTGGGCAGTAAAGGTCATGACTTGGCTGCTGCCTGTGGCGGTGGCCACGGCAAGGATGTTGTTGTTGCGTGTCAGAGCGATGACGGCGCCTTGCGGGGCAGTCACGTTGATGCTGGTTGTGGCAGCCGTGATTTGTGCGGGGTGGTTGACCGTCATGGCGGTGGGCACCTGAGTGTAGAGCGTCAGGAAGGCGTCGCAGTGGGCGGTGAACATTTTGTATGTGATGGCCTTGTTATTCGCATTGTAGGGCCAGTTGCTTTGTGCAAGGAAGTATTTGCCGGCCACGTTGCCGAAAGCAGGTCTCCAGTTGCCTTCATAGCTGGCGTAAGGACCATAGTCAGGCATGAATTGCGGGTCGTATTGGTCGTACATGCCCCAAGCATAGGCGTCGTTGACGAAGGAGTAGGAGGTCTGGGTGGGTCCAATGCAACCCACGGCACCGGCGTTCTGTCCGCCGCTGGTGCGACGCATGAAGGCCTCGATGAGGCATTCAGGTGTGTGGTCGAAGGTGCCGGTCTGGCAGTTGATGGTGTTGACGAAGGTCATCTTACCCACGTTGTTCATCTGGGCCACATTGCTGGTGCTGAAGTCAGGCTCGCCCCAACCTTGGTAGTAGCCGTGGTCACGGTGTTGCAGCAACATGGAGCCGCTGTTGACGGCATTCACGACCTGTGCAGCGGTACCGCCTGTCCATCCACCGAGTTCGGCAGGCGTGGCAGGAATGTAGCCCAATCCGTTGGGACCAAAATAGTTGACCACCATATAGGTGTTTTGGTTGCTCGACCATTGGTTACCAGGATAACCGCTATAGATGGCATTGATACGCACGGGATTCTTGCCTTGGTTGCGCCAATAGCCGCCTACCACTTCAGAGCAAATCTGGAACCAGCGTTCGGTCTGCCAACCCAAGGCGGTGATGGGGTGGTCGTAGGAGGCCGCATCCAAGTTGGGGTTGGTGTATTCGTATTCCAGTTGTTTGCTCACCATCATCTGGGCTTCGTTGGCGTTGGCGGCCACGAGGCGCGAGAAGGCCATCTCAGGCAGCAGGTCACCCGTGACGTCGGCATAGCCATTGTCGGTGATGCAGTTGCCATAGCTGGTTGAGTGGTAGGTGTATTCTGCAGGGATGCCTACGCTCATGTTGGCGTTGTGGTCTCCAAGGAGCAGCACGGCTACAGGCGGGATGTCCCAACTGTTGTAGGCATTGTGGAAGTAACTCTTCATCTGGTCGGTGGTGGTGCAGCCCATATCACTGAGGCTCTTCACCTCGGTGAGGATACCTTGTTGGATGCGGTATTCGGCCAGTTGGTTGGCATATTGGCGGAAGCTCTCGTTGTTGGGGATGACGATGAGGTATTCGCAGCCCGAGGGACGGTTGTTGACCCATTCCTGCATGCGGGCTTCATAGTCGATGACGGGCAGCTGGTTGTAGTTGGCCAGGTTCTGCATCAGGATGGGGTCCCAATAGGGGGAACGCAGGCGGTTGTCGCCAAACGTGCCGTTGCCGCCGTCGAAGCGGATGCCGAACTGCAGGTCGTCGTACACACGCAGCTCTTTGGTGACGGGGTTGTATTGGTAGGGAACCACGGTGACAGCCACGGTCTGCACGCCACGCAGGCTGAAAGGCTCGCTGATGGTGACAGGCTGCTCGGGGAAGAAGGCATTCTTATTGTAGATGCTCGTGTTCCGTTCGTAGGTGTTGGGGCTGTCGTCGGTGTCGAACTTAATGGGTGCAGCAGGCAGAAGGTCGACGTTTTGAATGGTAGTCATGCTGCGGTAACCCATCTCGACATGGGCAGTGGCGCCATTAGGCACGGCCACAAAACGGCTGAAGCTAGGCAGGTCGGGCTCGCCAGCGTTGGCAGGCAGGCTGATGCCCGTGCCGCCTTGGATGACGTCGCCGGTATAGCCGTTGTCGGTGATGTTGAGGATCTCAATATGTTTCAACGCATGTCGCATCGTGATGGCGGAACGGGTGTTCTGCTCGACGCTGAGGCCTTCTTTTTGGGCCGAGTTGTTGAAATTGAAATCGCGCGTCTGTGCATTCAAGGCCATTGCCGAAAACAGCAGAATGGCGGAAACGAGTGTACGTGTAATAAGCTTCATGGTACGGTTATTTTGTTGATTTAACTACCTATTTAAATTAAAAAAGCGCGTAAAGATACGCACTTTTTTGGAATTAAGGTGCATTTTTCTGATGAAATGCATCATTTTTGTATCGACAGGCTACATCTTGATGATCCTTCGGCTCCAGCTTTGTCCGTCTTGTTGCACGACAATGTGGTACATGCCTGCAGGGCGACCTTTAAAGGAAAGGGTGCTGAGGTTCTTTTCTTCAAGGATGCATTGTCCGTTCGCATCGAAGACTTGGATGATGAAATCGCCTTCCAGCTCCAGTCCGATGCTGACTTGGTCAGTAGTGGGATTGGGATATAGCGTGAGCGGGAGGGCGTTTTGTTCGGCGGTGTTGTCCAAATAGGGCGGCAGGAAGATGTAGTCGATCCAGGCGCAGTCGGCTCCTGAACTGACAGAGTAGTCTTTTTCGTAGGTCCACGTGTAGACGTGTTGCCCCGGCCTCACTGTGTAGGAATGGTTGTACCATTCTATTGTTCCCGACCATCTGGCTTTCTCCTCATCGTCGATATAAAATATCAGGAAGTCATAGTTGGATTCCGATGAGACCCTACTATAGAACTCAAAGGTGCCTTCTTCGTTTGAGGTGTAGGTGAATGACAGCGATGACGATTCGTCATGCGTGATGGTGGTGTCCGACAAGGCGCAATAGTTGCCGTCGAAAGCACCATAGTTGATGATTTGCCAAGGATGGACGGGGTCGTTGGTCCAATACTCGGTGTTGAACATGCCGGATTCGAAACTCTCATACGAAAAGCCTATCGAGCATCTGATGTTGTTAGGCATAACGAGTTCCCCGCAGCTGGCGTCAAGATGCAATTCGACGTAGGGCACTTCTCCCGCGATGTATTCGACGTAGATGTCGAAGGTGAGGTCGGTCGAGGTTCCAATAGGCATGTCGTCGATGGTGGTCTCGGGATTGAGGACGTGGATGTAACCTTCGTTGTTCCTTAATGAAATATTTGGACTATGGGCATTATAATGGCCTGTGTTGGTAAGGTGGAAGGTGAGCGTCGCGTATTCTCCAGGATCCAGGTCTCCGTTGCCGTTGCCCGCTTGGTCGTTGATGTCGACGAGCTCCGCAATGATGCGTGGCGCGACGACGGCCACATCAAACTCGCGTTCAAACCCCATGCCATCGCATTCCGTCGTGACGGTGAAAGGCACATGGGTGCCGTCAGGGATGTTCTCGGAAAGCGTAATCTGGAAGGCGTCTTCAATCACCTGCTCCTCCTCGGGCGTCAAGGGAGGAACTGCGGTCTGCCCTTGGGCGATTTGCATCTGGCCGGTGGCGTTGGCAAGAACGGCAGTGCCTGTAGTGGTGGCATCAGTACCGACGTTACGGACAGCGAGGTCGATAGTGGCTGACTGTCCATAAGTAAGGTGGGCGACTCCGTCGTTGAAAGCGACGCTGTCGGCAACGACGAAAGGTCCGTTGACGGCTACCAAGGGGATGTCTTCCTCATGACGAAGGTAATTCAGTCCCGTCAAGGTGAGATGCACTAAACCGTTGGGCACATATTCCATGACATAGAGGGTCTGCTCCTCGCCAGTGCCTGTGGCAGTGGCCAACAGGTGTGCTTCTCCTCCGTATTCGGTGCTTAAAGCGATTTGTACACCTTCGGGCGCAGTGATGTGGAAGGGGGAGAAAGAAGTAATGGACGAGTCGTGGGAGGCTTGTATGATTTGAGGCACTTCCGTGAAAACCCTCAGAAAAGCGTCGCAGTGGGAGTGGAAGGTGTTGTAGATGGTGGTGCGCATGTCTGCATTGGTGTTGGGGAAGACGTGGAGGTCAAGGAAATACTTGCCTGACACCATGGCGAAAGAAGGGATCCACTCGGCCACATGGCTGGCATTGGGACCGTAATCGGGCATGAAGGTTGGGTCGAAGAGATCCCAGACACCCCATAAAAAGATGTCGTTGGCAAAGGAATAGGTTTGTCCTGACGGGCTGATGGCCCCAACGATGCCCGCATTCTGCCCATCTCGGGTCATACGCATCAAGGCCTCAGTAAAGCAGTTCGAGCTGAAGTCGTATTCTCCCGTCTTGCAGTTGACCGAGATAAGGAAGGGCATCTGCCCTACGTTGTTGATGGCGTTGAAGTCGCTGACAAGGATCAGGGGCTGGTACCATTTCTGTGTCCACCCATGGTCGCGGTGTTGCACAATATAGGCGCCTCGGTTGAAGGCTTCTATGACATCGTCTTTGGTGGCGCCCGTCCATTCTCCGAGTTCTCCAGGCGTGGCAGGAATGTAGCCAAGGCCGGTGGGACCGAAATAGGAAGTGATGGCACTGGTGCCCGAGGCGCTCGACCACTGGTCGCTCAGCGTGCCGGAATGGATTTCGCTGAGTCGGGTGGGGAACTTGTCGTGTTGGCTGAGATAGCCGTATATGGTCGAAATGGTGATTTGGAACCATAAGGTGGTCTGCCATGCCGAGGCCGTCAAAGGGTGTTTGTAGTAGTAAAGGTTCATGCAGGGGTTGGTGTATTCATACTCCATCTGCTTGCCGATGAAGATGGGCAGCTCCGACTCGTTTTGTGCGACAAGACGCGAGAAACTGATGTCGGGTAGGTTGTCGTCATTGATGTCGGCATAGGGGTTGTCAGATGAGATGAAACCGTCTTTGGGACTCTGGGTGCGGAATGCTGGGATGTAATGGGTCATGTCCTCGCCATGGTCGGCTAAGATACACACGGCCACTGGAGGAATGTCCCAGTTGGCATAGATGTCTCTGACCCACAACCTGAGCATGCCGGGTGTGGTGGAACCTGTTTCCCCAATAGCCATCACCTTGGTGAGGATGCCTTGACGGGTGCGGTAGTTAGCCAACTCCTGTGCAGCCTCGATAAAGGCTTCGTTGTCGGGCGTTAGGATGAGGTATTCGCATCCTGTGGCACGGTTTCTTGACCATTCTTGTCTGCGGGCATCATAGTCAATACTCGGCAGACTGCTGTAGTTCAATATGTTATTCTGCAGAATAGGATCCCAATACGGAGAGCGCAGGCGATCGTCGCCGAAGTGCCCGTTGCCGCCCTCGAAGCGGATGTCGATGTCCATCGAGCGGTGGACAGCCAACTCGTGTGTCACGGGGTTGAACTGGAACGGGCTGAGACCGATATGAATCACGTCGACACCACGCAGTTGCTGAGGCTCGGCGGTGCAGCATGCCTCCGATGGATAGAAGCAGTTGCGGGAATACACCTTCGGGTCTTTGAAGAAAGGAGGCTCAGGGTCGTTCTCGCAGCGGCTGCCTTCCGAGGGCGAAATGTTGATGCCCATGATGTGTTCGTCACGACTCATCCTGACGTCGACGATGGCTTTGGCGCCTTGCGGAATGGCGATGAAACGGTTGAAGGTGGGCAGTGCCGGCAGACCGTATTCGTTAGGCACTACTATGCCTTTTGTGGCTATGCTGTGCATGATCTCACCGTCGACCACGACGGTGTCGATGCTATAGTCGCCGAGCTCGAAATGCAGGCTGATGTGACCGCGGTCGGAAGCGGTGATGGTGAAGTCCTGGCCGATGGAGAACAAGGGCAAGGCCATTAGTAGAACTAGCGTAGATAAGATACGTTTCATATTATGTTGTTTTTCAATATACAAACAAAAAAGAAAGCCGTAAAATTACGACTTTCTTTTAAAATGCAAGGGAAAATGTTCAAAAAATCACACAATGCTATCTTTATTATTCCTTGACCCATTTGCCACAGGCCTGCTTCTGGCTGTTGTGCCATATCTCCCAAAGATAGATACCTGAAGGCAAATTCTCGGCATTGATGTCGGTGTTGAAATCAAATAACTTGGCCATAACCAATTGACCTTGTAAGTTGTAAATACGGATAACGGTGTTGTCTAAAGGGGACTCTACCTTCAGCTGGCCTTGGCTTGGATTGGGGAAGATGCTGAATTTCGAGCCTTGTTGCTCATGGGTATTCACATAGGTGGGCTCGTTCGTCTCAGTAAGCGTAAAAACGAATTGGTTGATATGTTCGCTGTCATACAGGTCGTCGTAGGCATGGAAGCGTAGGGCGTGTTCCTGTTCGGTCAGATAAGGCTCGTAAAACAAAGGCTGGATATGGTTGACAAGCCATCCGTAGTCTTCCCATGTCCATTCCTCGCCGCTTTTCTTGTAGAACGTCATAGTCAAGGTCAACGCTTCCTCGTCCAATGCATAGATGGTTTTGTTTGTAAGCGTCCAGTCTCCCTTTTCGTCCGACCAGGCACCCACTTGCCATTCCGTCACGCGGTCGTTGTCATCATACACATACCGGATGATTTCCGTATTGTCCCATTCGCCGTCGGTGAGCGTCTGGGTGATTTCCGAATCCTTCTTGCCGCTTGGCGTGTAGGTGTAGGTGGTCAGGGTCGTTTGGACCAGTTCGCCTTCAACACTGTAGTTCTCGACATGTGTTGTAAGCAAATTATAGGCTTCGTCATATTGGTAAACGGTTTTCTTTCTGAGCAACATGCCTTGGCTGATCCATGAGGTCCAGTAGTTCTCAATCTTGGTCTTGCCATCGTTCTCGTATTCATAGAGCCAATGCATATGATAGTCGTCGTCATATTCATCCTTGTAGTCTATCCTTTCGACCCTGCCTTCGCTATTGTATTCGTAGATCCAGTATTCGCTGGCATTCATGGCTCCCCAAAGATGTGATTTGGTCTTGACTTTGTAGTTTTCGTATGTATATTGGAAGGATTCGCTGTAGACGGGGTGGCCTCCTTCATGACGTGTGTATTCTTGCATCAGCAGGTCATTGTTGTAGGTGTAAGTGCTCCAAAGCTGATGGTCTGGGAAGTCATAACGGATCAGTTTCCCGTCTTCATCATAAGTGAAAGTAGAGGTCATTTCGTTGATCAGCTGCCCTGAGGCATCGAAGTGCTTTGCTACGACACTGGAGGGTTGCATCACCATGCCATCGGTGAATTGGGCGTAACCGATGCCCATGGCCATGGTGCAGAGTAGGATGGTTAGTAGCGTTCTTTTCATGGCGTTATCATTTTTTTTGTTTGTAGTTTTGTATGCAAAGGTATGTATTTTTTTTATTATTATTCTTTTTTGGTCTTTATTGCTGTGAATCTGATGGTAAATTGTCCAAAACAAGGGAGAATACGACATCACCGAAGACATTGTTTATTGTTTGATGTGCTTTTGCATAATGATAATTAGTAAATAATTCAAAAGCAAAGCAACGACTAAAAAAAAGATTTGTCAAGAGAAAACGAATTCGGTTTTTTCGGTTTTTTATTCAACAACTTGATTATCAGTTTATAATCAATCCATGAAGGACAACAGAAATACGTTCTTCGGAATCTAAGATCTTCTTCAGGCGTTTTTCGCGGTCCCAAATTGTACTGAAGGAACATTGTAACATGGCGGCAATCTGTATATTGTCCAAGCCCAAAAGACATAGATAACAATACATGAAATCTTTTTCCTTCAATTCGGGATGCTGTTGTTTCAGTGTTTCAAACAGAGGCGTATAATGCGCTAAAGCCACATTTTTGAGCTCGGCCTTTTGTGTGTCCGTGAGGGCAATGTCGGCATAGGCTGAAGGGGCAACTGTGGACTTAATGGCATTTTTTTCATTATTACAAACAGATAAAATTTGCTGGCAAATAGGCTCGTCCTCATATTTGTCGGCTTTGGGCTGCATCGGGTTGGCGTTATTGTTCTCCATGTTATGTTTCAACTGTTTTTTCAGGGCCATATTGCTACGTTTGAGCCTTCCCGCCAGAGCAGCCTGCTGTATCTTATGAGTTTGTCGCTCGGTTTCAATCTGGGTTTTGTAATGCTGTTTACGGCGCCTGCTGAAATAATAGAATAAGACGATGATAATGAGCGTCAATAACGACCATCCGGCGATAATTGAAATTAATCGTTTACGGTGTTGCCGAATATCTTCTTGATGTTTCCGCTCCTGTTGGGCTTGTCCAAATACTTTATATAACTCGGTCAGTTGCGATTTTGTCTCGCTATTGTTTTCTTCTTGGTTGGCAAAAGGAGCCAGGAAATCCGTATAGGCATGTGTTTCCAATCCTTTCGCTCTTCCAATTTCCACAAGCCATTCGGCTGCCTGTCTTTTTAAGCCCACATTAGATGTTGTGTTAAATACCTTATTCAAATACATCCATGCGGAATCGTACCTCTTTTCGTGATAAAACAATTCCCCTATGTTCATGTGGCGTACTTGACTTTCTCTGTCACTTTCTGAACTTTGAAGCAAATAGCGCAACCTTTGTTCTGCCGTCTCCGCCTGACACACACCTTTCTTGTATTCTAGATAGATTAGGTGCGCAGAAATATCTCTGTAAATCAAGGTGATAGTGTCGTCCAAGACATTTATTGCTTTCTGATAATAATAAGTTGCACTATCCAATTGTTTCATCATGTCATATTGCGAACCAATTTCATTGAGCATTCGTGCAGTATTCCATGATGGTAAGTCCAGTTTGTTATAATAAGTCATGGATTGTTGAGCAAAAAAAATGTCCTGCTCATGAAGATAGAGATCAGAGAATATGCTTGACAGTCTAGTATAGTTATATGCTAGAAATTGTGCTTTTTCATTTATTAATTCCTCTTCCTCGAAACACTTCTCCATCACCTCCAATGCCTTAAAATATTCCTTACAGGCCTCCACCACATTGTCCTGTTCGTAATACCCCACACCATTAATGTAATGGGAGCGGGCGTCCAAAAAGGCGTTGGTAGAGACGTTGCGCGCAACGTCTGTACACGCATACAATGAATCGTAATAATCCACCGCCTCCAACAATTCCGCGCGGTTGGTCTGGAACTGGTAGTTCTTATATAACAATTCTGCTAACAAGAGGTGGGCATAATGGTTATCGAATGTTCCGCCCGTAGAGGCATGGCGTGCCGCGTCTCCGCCGTCATTGTCTAAATAATCCCTCAGCACAGCCAACGCGCTGTCGGGCCGCTGCCACATCAGGCTGTCGATGGCGGACAATTCGGGCGACACGTCGGTTGGTAGAGACGTGCCATGGCGCGTCTCTACAAAGCGGTTGCAGGCCGAAAACGCCACAATCCCAACAAGAAACACTATGGAACACCACCGTTTCATGTCTGCAAAGATAACAAAAAAACGGACACGGACCTCACATAGGGCAGAGAATAAATCCTCTGTGTTCCTCTGGGAAATCCGTGTCCCAAAACACACCGCGGTGTGCGGCTCGTTATACGATGCCTGTAAATCCCATGAACGCCAAGGCAAGGATGCCAGCGGTGATCAGGGCGATAGGCGTGCCTTTCATGCCTTTGGGAGGCTCCATCAGGTCAATGTGCTCACGGATGCCGGCGAAGATGACCAAGGCCATGGCGAAACCGAGGGCGATACCGACGGCATAGACAATGGACTCGCCGAGGCTCAGCATGTGGGCCACGCCGCCATAGTTGAATTCCTTGGTGACCACGGTCAGCGACACGCCGAGGACGGCGCAGTTGGTCGTAATCAGCGGCAGGAACACACCCAAGGCGGTGTATAGCGACGGACTGATTTTCTTCAGGATGATCTCCACCATCTGCACCAAAGCGGCGATGATGAGGATGAAGGCGATGGTCTGCAAGAAGGTCAGCTTCAAGGGAATCAGGATGTACTGGTTCGTCAGCCATGTCACGAGGGTGGCCAAGGTCATCACGAAGATGACGGCGGCGCCCATGCCCAATGCGGTAGAGGTCTTCTTAGAAGTGCCCAAGAAGGGGCAGATGCCCAAAAACTGGGAGAAGATCACATTGTTGACCAAGATGGTCGATAAGATAATGATGAGGTATTTCATGGCTTAGTGACTTTCTTTTTTGAGTTTGTTGACGATAGCGATAACGAAGCCGAGGCAGATGAAGGCGCCGGGAGGCAGGATGAACACCAGGATGTTGGCCGTCTCGGGCAGGATGGTGAGGCCGAAGATGGAGCCGCTGCCGAGGAACTCACGGATGCAGCCCAACAGCGTCAAGGCGAGGGTGAAGCCCAAGCCCATGCCGAGGCCGTCCAAGAACGAAGGCCATACGGGGTTCTTCGAGGCGAAAGCCTCAGCGCGACCTAATACGATGCAGTTCACCACGATGAGGGGGATGAACAGACCGAGGGTCTCATAGATGTCGGGCACGTAGGCCTGCATGACGAGTTGTACCACCGTCACGAAGGAGGCGATGACCACGATGAAGCAGGGGATACGCACCTTGTCGGGGATGAAGCCCTTCAAGAGTGAGATGAAGATGTTCGACAGCACCAGCACGAAGGTGGTGGCCAAGCCCATCGACATGCCGTTGATGGCACTGGTGGTCGTTGCCAAGGTCGGGCAGCAGCCCAGCAGCAACACTAAGATGGGGTTTTCTTTGACGAGGCCTTTGGTAAAGGTTTGCAAATTGTTACTCATTTTCAGTTCCTCCTTCCGTTTCATTGTTCTCCTCGGCGGGAGCCGCTTCCACAGCGGGAGCTGCTTCCTTGGCGGGAGCGTTGTTCATGAATTGTGCCTTGTTGGCCATGAAGGCTTGGTAAGCCTTGTCCACCGCCTTTGAGAAGGCTCTCGAGGTGATGGTGGCCGCGGTGATGGCGTCGACGTCGCCGCCGTCTTTGGTGACGGTCAGTTTATACGATGCGGGGTTCTTGTCGACGAACTGGTCCTTGAACTTGCCGGTCATGTTGGCACCGAGACCAGGGGTCTCAGCGTGCGACAACACCGAAGTGCCTTTGATGGTGCCGTCGGCGAGGAAACCGACCATCATGTCGATCTTGCCGCCAAAGCCGCCTTCGCTTGTCTTGACAGCGGCACCTTTGAAGTTGCCGTTGGCATCGTAGGCAAGGTTGCAGGGGAAGGTCAAGTCGGCACCCTCATAGCTGTATTTCAGCGTGTCGGCCTTGTAGGTGACATCCTCCAAAGGCAACACGGCTTTGATGGCGGCTTCGTTTTTCTTCTGGTCGACCTCGGCGATGGCGTCTTTGGTCACACCATATACCAAGCCGAGCACACCGCCCGACACCGCTGCAATGACGAGCAGGGCGACGAGCATATTAATCAATGTAGATGGTTTCTTTGCCATGGCGATTACTTTTTAGAGGGTTTGACGACACCGAACACCTGCGGCTTGAAGGCCTTGTTGATGAGCGGCGTTAAAGCATTCATAATCAAGATGGCGAACGACACGCCTTCGGGATAGGCACCCCACAGACGTATCACCACGGTGATGACACCGATGCCGAAGCCGAAGAGGAGTTTGCCTTGGATGGTCATCGGCGAGGTCACCATGTCGGTAGCCATGAAGAAGGCACCGAGGATGAGACCGCCGTAGACGAGATGGTACGTCGGGGCGATGTATTGCGTCGGGTCGACGAGGTAGCAGATGCCCGTGAAGACGAACACGGTGAGCAGGATGCTCAGCGGCGTCCAGATGTCGATGACCTTACGGCAGATGAGGTAGATGGCGCCGAGCAGCAGGGCGATGGCGCAGACTTCACCGAAGGCACCGCCACGGTTGCCCAGCACCATGTCCAAGAACTGCATGTCGCCCGCTTCGGCCAACGAGCCAACGCCGGCTTCTTTCAGGATGCCGAGCGGGGTGGGACCCGTGACGGCGTCGGCGAAGAAGCCTTTGTCAAAGATGGTCTGGGCCTGCGGCCAAGTGGTCATGGCGGTCGGGAACGACACGAGCATGAAGACACGGCCTACCAAAGCAGGGTTGAAGGGGTTCTTGCCCAAGCCGCCGAAGGCCATCTTGCCGATGCCGATGGCAACCACGGCACCCACGATGACCATCCAAATGGGAAGGTTGGCGGGCACGTTGAAGGCGAGGAGCAGACCCGTCAGCGCGGCCGAGCCGTCGTTGATGGTCAAAGGCCCCTTGATGAGGAATTTCTGAATGAGCCATTCCGTCAGCATGCAAGCACCCACCGAGATGACGGTCAGGCGAAGGGCATACCAGCCGAAATAGTAAATGGCCACAAGCAAGGCGGGAACCAAGGCGAGGAGCACACGGTACATGATCTTCCTCGTGTTTTCCGTCGAATGCACATGCGGCGAACCGGATATTGTATACTTATTCATTGTTGAATTGTTGATTGTTTAATCGTTTAATTGACTCGGGACTGCGGGACATGGGACGCGGGACTCATTCCGCATTCTGCATTCCGCATTCCACATTCAAATTATTTCTGATTACGCGCACGGATGATGGCCCCCGTCTTGGCCTTGCCGTAACGGATGTAGTCGAGCAGCGGGATGTTGGCGGGACAGGTGAACTCGCAGGAACCGCATTCGATGCAGTCCATGATGTGGTTGCTCTCGGTCTCGTCGAAGTTGTTCTGCTTGGCTAATTTGTGGAGCAGGAACGGCTGCAAGCCCATGGGGCAGGCTATGGCGCAACGACCACAGCGGATGCAGTTGGTCTGACGACGGTCTTGTGCCTCGTTGAGGGTCATCAGCAAGATGCCCGACGTGCCTTTGATGCAGGGGAAGTTGGTGACCGACACCGACTTACCCATCATAGGGCCGCCGTTGATGACATCAGTGATGCCTTCGGGCAGACCACCAGCGGCCTCGATGAGGAGGTCGGCGGGCGTGCCGAAACGCACACGGAAGTTGCCAGGTTTCTTGACCGACTTGCCCGTGACGGTGACGATACGCTCAATCAAGGGCTTGTTCTTTTGAACGGCCTCGTAGACGGCATAGGTCGAAGCCACGTTGACCACGACACAACCCGTTTCGATGGGCAGCTTGCCCGACGGCACCTCGCGTCCCGTGATGGCTTTGATGATTTGCTTCTCACCGCCCTGCGGGTATTTGGTCTTCAAAGGTTGCACCTCGATGCCAGCGTAAAGGTCTTTATGTTCGTTAATGGTCTTGTCCAAAAGTTCGATGGCTTTCATCTTGTTGGTCTCGATGCCGATGATGCCCTTGTCGGTGTTGACGGCTTTCATCAGGATTTTGACACCCATGAGGAACTCTTGCGTCTTCTCCAAAAGGAGGCGGTAGTCGCAGGTCAGGTAAGGCTCGCATTCAGCTGCGTTGATAATGACATATTCGGCTTTTTTGCCTTCAGGCACCATCAGCTTGACGTGGGTGGGGAAGGTGGCGCCGCCCATGCCGACAATGCCGCATTCCTTCACCTTGTCGATAATCTGCTTGGAGTCCAACTTGATGTCGGTGAGCAGTTTATCGGTCTCGATGATGCCCTCGGCCCATTGGTCGGGTTCCACGTCGATGAAGACGGCGGGCTTGTAGTATCCCGTGTGGTCCATCACTACGTCGATCTTGGCGACGGTGCCTGTGGCGGGTGAGTGGACGTTGGCCGAGATGAAGCCCTTGGCCGTGCCGATGAGTTGACCCGTCAGCACATGGTCGCCTTTGTTGACGATGCAGTCAGCCGGTGCGCCAAGGCATTGTCCCAACGGGACGATGATTTGCTTGGGCATCGGAAAGTCTTGTATGGGCAGGTCAGCCGAAAGCTTGTTCTCTTCCGGATGCACGCCACCCTTGAGGAAAGTCTTTATCGGGTTCATGCTGTGACGGTGTTTTCGGGTTTGACTTCGGTTTTCACTTCAACAGGCTGTGCTTCAGGTTTCGGCTGAGGCTTCACTGCGGGCTCGGCACCTTGCAGGGCAGGTGCTTCAGGCTTGGGTGTAGGGAAGTTGACGGCGTGGATGCTGCCGCGCGGACACACCTTGGCGCACTTACCACAGGCCTTACACTTGGCCGGGTCGATGTAGGCGAGGTTGCCGCGCATCTCGATGGCCTCGAAGGGGCATTCCTTCAAGCACTTCTGGCAGCCGATGCAGCCCACCGAGCAGTTCTTGACGACCAAGGCACCTTTGTCGGTGTTGGAGCAGCACACGTAGACACGGCGGTCTTTCTTGCCACGCGGACGAATCTCGATGATGCCACGCGGGCAGGTGCGGGCGCATACGCCGCAACCCACGCACTTGTCGGGGTCGACGACGGGCAAGCCCGTTTCCTCGTCGATGTGCAGCGCGTTGAAGTTGCACTTCTTCACGCAGTCGCCGAGGCCGAGACAGCCTTTCGAACAGCCACCTTCGCCCGCATAAAGCGTGTTGGCGAAAGCACAGATGTCGGCACCTTCGTAGTGCACCTTGGCGGGCGAGTTCTGGCAACTGCCATTGCAGCGCACCACGGCGATTTTAGGCTCGAAAGTGCCAGCGGTAAGGCCCAACACTGCGGCCACCTTGTTCATGTCGGTGCCAGGGCAGGCAAGGCCGTCGATGTTGCCTTTTTCGGCGGCTTGCTTCACACAAGCCTCGGCCAAGGCACGGCAGCCCGCAAAGCCGCAGCCACCGCAGTTGGCGCCGGGCAAACAGGCCTCCGCTTCATCAATCAAAGGGTTCTCTTCCACCTTGAACTTCTGTGCCACAAAGTACAGAACCACGGCCAAAACGCCGCCCAAGATTCCGAGAACCGCAAGGGAAATAAATAAAGTGTTACTCATTTAATGATAGAATTTTGAGTTTGTTTTCGATTTTAAACCTGCAAAAATACGGAAACTCCTTTTTTCGACAAAGGATTTTTTTTGGAAATTTTGGAACTCAGGTTCTAAATGCATTACAAAATTATGCAATTTACATTATACAGATTGTATAAAAATTTAAAATGTTGTATAATAAATTATTATTCAATAATATATAAAAATTGCTTTTTTAATTTGTCGCGCTTCAGATAGAGGATTATATAATAAGGTACAAGCGCAACGATGCTGATGAGGGCCGACAAGCCTTCGCTCACGCCAAGTCCGAGGCAGACGAAAAGCACGGCCAACAACACTAGGATAGGGATGAGATAGGCCAAGACCGCCGCCTTGTTGCCTTGACCGATGGCCATTTTCACGTTCACTTTTTGGTTGAGGGTGAAGTCTTTGTCTTTGGGACGCGGCACGGTGAGGATTTTTTCGGCTTGCTCGCCCATGCCGCAGGCACTCTTGGCATGACAGGCAGCGCAGGCACTCTGTGCCAGTATCTTGATTTCCAGCTCGTCGTCGGTGATTTTGGTGACGATGCCCTCGTGGGAGATGGTTTCTTGGGTGTTCATGATGAGGTGTTGTTTGAGAGATTATGACTCGGTTGTATCTTCTTTTTTGAAATGCAAAACTACAAATATTTCGCTATTGTGTCAAAAACCCGTATTTTTGCACGTTGAAATCTCCTAAGTAAGTAATCAATAATAAACTACATGTTTTTTGATGCGGGACACGGGACTTTGGGACACGGGACAAAATAAATTGTCTCGCGTCTCGCGTCTCCTAGTCACTCGTCCAATATGTAAACTAAAACTACCAGTCTACTTATCATGGTGAGTAAAGAAAAGAAAGACAGCAAATTGGAACTGTGGGTCAAGGCCAAGGTGGACGCTGCAAAGGTGTGGTACAACCGTGACGACAACTTCCTGCGTATCGTGCGTTTCCCTGGGACGAAATCGCCCCTTATAGACGTGTTGATTGATTTTTTCAAACTGTTCACCAAGGGCCGCACTGTCGACCGCGCCGCTGGCGTGGCATTCAACTTCTTCGTGGCATTGTTCCCTCTGATTTTGTTTTTCTTCACGTTGATGCCTTACATCCCTATCCCGAACCTCTACGAGCGTGTGATGATGGCTTTGGATGACTTTCTCGTCCCCTCTGGGACAATGGATTATGTGAAGGAAACCATCGACGGCATCATGACCCAATCTCATGACGGGTTGCTCTCCATCAGTATTATCATGTGCTTGGTTTTCGGATCCAACGGCATCGTGGCGGTCTTCAACGGTTTTCGCAATGTTTATGCCAACTTCCTGACTGACAAGGGACTGGATTTGAAAGGTTGGCTGACGCAACGCCTTTTCGCCATCATCATGCTGATTGTCTTGGGTGCGCTGGTTGTCATTTCGGTGTTGCTGATTTCGTTGGGTGGTACGGTGTTGAAATATCTTGTTACGAACGAAATTTTGGAAGGAGGCTCTTTCGCTTTCTTCCTGTTTAGCGTGCTACGATGGGTAATCGGCGTTTTCGCCTTGAGCTTCGGCATTGCGTTGCTATATTATTTCGGCAACGTCAAGTTCAAGGAACATTACCGTGTCGAGCGAAAACGGACAGGGCCGCACGGAGAGAAACTCTACCGCGATTTTGTTATCTTCAGTCCGGGTACCATTCTTGCCACCACCTTGTTTGTCTTGGGAACCGTGGGGTTCAACGTATACATCTCCAACTTCTCACGTTACAATATGCTTTATGGCTCCATCGGTACGCTCATCATCCTATTGCTTTGGATTTGGGTGGTAGCCATCTTGATTTTGGCAGGCAACGACCTGAATTCTGGCATCCGTCGCAGTGCCGACAGAACGAGTGATTCTGAAATTGCCAACCGTCGCCGCGAAATCGTCATCGAAGACCTGAAGAAACATATCAAGTCCTATCAGGAGGTTAATGAAGACTATCAGCAAAGAATCGAAGTGCTTAGAAATAAAATCGAAGAACAGAGTGTGCTGATTCGGGATATGGAGGTGGAGGTTAAGAATAATAAGCTGATTATCAAGGCTTACGAGGAATATGTGGAGACCGAGCGGAAACGCTCCGAAGAGGAATATTCGATTTCTGAAAAATAGCATCATGGGCATCGTAGCACGACAGAGTATCAAAGGCACCATCGCCACCTATATTGGAGTGGCAGTAGGCATCGTCACGACCTTTTTCATCCAGACGAAAGCCCTTCAGCCCGAGCAGATTGGCCTCATTGATATTCTGCTGCAATGCTCCTTGCTTTTCAGTGGTTTGGCTCAGTTGGGCACTAGCTCGTCGGCCATGCGCTACTATCCTTTTTTCAAGGACGAGGAAAACCGCGACCATGGCTTCTTCGGCTGGACACTGCTCGTGCCGCTCGTCGGATTCACGCTCTTCTTGCTGGCGTTTTTCCTTTTCAAAGGCACTATTGTCGATTTCTTCACAAAAGATGGTGGAGCAGGCGCAGAATTGTTTCCAAAATACGTCAACTTTGTCATTCCGTTGGCGTTTTTTATGCTGTATCTATCTGTTTTTGAGACGAATAGTAATCTTTTGCTGCGTATTGTCCTTCCTAAGTTTGTCCGAGAGGTGGGTTTGCGCGTTGGTACTTTGGCCATCTACCTGTTATATTATTATAAGGTCATCGATTTTGACGGTGTAGTCGTCTCGTTCTGTGTGCTTTATGGCTTGGCAACGCTGATCAATGTCGTCTATCTGTTATCGCTCCAACGTGTTTCGTTCAAGATTGAATGGAAGTACATCAAGCCTCAGCTGAAGCGTGATTTCATGTTCTACACCTTGTTTATGTTGACGGCGGCTTTGGCGGGTAATGTGATTCCCATGCTGAGCAAGTTCTTCGTGGCGGGTGAGGCAGGTTTCCGCTTGGCGGGTGTCTTCACCATCGCCACCAACATTGCGGCGTTAGTCGAGATGCCTTACCGCTCGTTGGGTGCCATTTCACGGCCTCATATCTCTGATGCCATGGCCAAACAGGATGTGAAGCAGGCCGATACGTTGTGCAAGGGTGTCGCCCTCCACCAGTTCATAGCGGGCACGTTCGTCTTTTTCCTGATTTGGACCAACATTGATTTTATCTTCGACTTGTTGCCCAATGGCGACATCTACCGATTGGGCAAATGGGCCGTCTTGATTTTGTCGCTGAGCCGCCTCGTTTATTCCACTTTTGGCGTGGTGACTACAGCCTTGAGCTATTCGAAATATTACTATTATTCGCTGCTTTTCACCATCTTATTGGCGGGAATGTCCGTCGGCCTCAATGCATGGTGGGTGCCCAAGTGGGACATCAACGGCGGTGCCTTGGCCAATTTGGTCTCCTATTCCATTTATTTTGTCCTGCTGTTGGTTTTCATCAAGTGGAAAGTCGGTGTGATGCCTTTGTCGAAGAAGCTGCTGCCTGTGGCCTTGGTCATTTTGGCTTTGTTTGCCCTCAATTGGCTGTGGACGAGCATATTGACGCCCTTGTTTGTGAAGCCTTTTGCGAAACCCATTTTCGGCCAAGTCCTTGATGCTGTGCTAAAAACCGTTTTCTTCCTCGCTTTGGGCATGACGACCATCTACAAGCTGAAAGTTTCGCCTTCGGTCAATGATTTGATTGACAAAGGCTTGAAGATGGTTCGGTGGAAGAAGTAACTATGTTTAATGTATAACATTCATTTTCAATATAGTTCGCCCTCGCTCAGTAAGCACCTCCACGGTGTAAATGGCTGTGGCGAGGTCTTGTAGGCTGATTTCAACCTTGCCGACAGTCGCTCCGTCTATGGCTTTCAGGAGCTGCCCCCACAGGTCGTAAACCTTGACGGATAGGATGTTGTCGGCTTCAACGATGACCTTGTCGTTTGCCGGGTTGGGGTATAATGAAACTGGAATGGTCTGATTGTCGTCAATGTCAAAGAACCCTGCATTGATGATGATTTGTTGCTCGGTGTAACCGCAGTCGTTCCAAGCCTTCACTTTCAACGTGGCAGTGTCTGGTGTGGTCACTATGAGAGAACAGTGTGTGCCGGAGGGGTTCATCTCCCAGTTGGCCCCCACAAGTTCCCATTCGTAATGTGTAGCCAAAGGCACGGAGTCGATGTGGTAGAAGTATTGCCCCAATATGAGGTCGGTACTCACATTGACTTCTGTAAAGCCGATGATTTCGGGGATGGCCTCGGGTTGCCCTGCAAACGAAAGGTGCAAGTGTACGATAGAGTCGCAGTTGGAGATGCTGAATACTTGGGTGTAGTCACCGGGTTCGGTATAGGTGATGTCGTTCCAAGTGAATGAGTTGCAAGCCGTTTGCCACCAGTCATAGATGGACGAGCTTCCTAAATCGACTTCGATATGATAGAGTGTGTCACAGCTGTCGGGCGACTCAACGAGCTGTTCAAAAAGGCCGCTTTCGTTATATGTGACGCCATGGAAGGTATAGGCATTGCAGCCTGTACCATTAACACTGACTTCCAAATAGCCGCTTGGGTTGTATGGCTCGCCTTCTGGGGTGATGTAATAGGCCTGTTGCAGGAAGTTGTTGTAAGGCCGACGTACAGTACCGTCAGATCCTGTGAAAACTGTCGCTTTATCGAAGCAATAAGTTGGAATGGTCAGGTCTTCGTTCACGTTGGTGACGTGGTACATGTATTGGTTCCACACAGGTCTGGCAGGGGCCCAGTTACCGGGATTGCCGAACATGTGGAGCCCGCCAACGCCTGGGAGGTTGGCTGATTGGTCAAGCATACCTGAAACGAGAATTTCGGCAGATCCATCGCCATTGACATCGGCAACGATTGGGTATTCACAGCCTGTCCCAGCTGCCATCATTCGAGTGTAGATGTTGTAAGGTCTGATAGTGTCGTTACCGGTAATGTGACTTTTTCCGCTACCGTTGATGATGCGAAGGTTGTCACTGTCGCGGTAGACGAGTTCCATGATGTCATCCTGATTGAAGTCAAACAGTGTGATGCCTGTTTGCCCTGATAAATCGTCGTGTCGGTGTTGCCAGAGGGTAGTCAGTCCAGATTGTAACGTGTAACGCCAGCAATAGATATACTTGGGTTGCCAGGACTCTTGCTTTTCAAGAAAGACAATCTCGGGATGCGGGTCATCGTCGATGTTGCCGATGAGGGGATAACCGGTGCAAAGGCATTGGACAGTTTTCTTGAAAATGATTTGCCCGTTAGAAGGCTTGTAGGCATAGAAATAGACCGTGCCCATGGTATGGTCGTCGGTGTCGTTGCGAGTGACAAGCACCTCGCATTCACCGTCGAGGTCGAAGTCGGCAAGGCTGACATGGCCGTCTTGCGAGTATCCATTCGGTGGCGTGATGGTCTTGCTGACGGTGATGGAGTTCAACGTGGGATTGGTGCGGCTGGTGATGTTTACGTCGTAAATGGTGTTGCCACAAATCAGTTCTTGCTTTGCATCACCTAATACGTTGCTCGCTAACGACATAGCGTAATAGCAGCGGTGGCTGTTGACTATACCTGGTGCCGAGCCTCTGTAGCTCTCTCCTTTGTTTCCGTTTTCGGGGCCCGAGCAGAGCCATTTCAGCGTGGCGGCATCAAAGATATCGCTGCCGGCATATACTTCTGGGAAGCCGTCGCCATTGAAGTCGGCGAATGAGACCATACCTTCGCAGGAAGTGGCACGGTCCGACACGTTGAGTAACGTACCCTCGATGGTGTATGAACGGATCTTTCTGTCGTAACTGTGGACAAAGATAGCACCTTGCTGCGAGCCGTCGGGCAGGGGATACCTACAGAGGGCATAGTTTCCTGTGGTGTTATAGATGGAGTCTTGGATGTTGAACCTGTATTGTAGCGAGAGGTCAATCCCACTATAAACGTCCAAGGTATTGGTGCGGTAGTTGTTGCCATTGAAATGTGAAATCAGTATGTCGACGACGCCGTTGCTGTCGATATCGCCAGCCATTACAGGGGCGTAAGAAGCCACCACCTCAGGTGTGGAATGAATGAGCGCCACATCCCAAGCATTGCCATCCAACGGACCGTTGCAGTCGCTTTCAATGATGTTGTCGGGGAGGGTGGACTCGGGCACTGGAGCTTCGCAACTCATGCTCCAAACGGGGCGTACTGAAAGCATCTCAGTTTTCGGTTTTGCCACGATGGCCCCTTCTTGGTCGACATTGCCGCCAAAATTGACGGCCCATGCCATTTCGGGATCATATTCCGTGCTGGTCCAGTAGTAGTCGGCAGAAGGCGATCGGCCTCCGTTCTGAATCAGTTTGTCTTCTATACGAGGCAAGGCGGCGATGAGTTTCGACAATTGTCCTGACGAAGGGATGTGCCAACCGTCTTCCATGTCGACATGGGTTGCTGCATATTGCGGATTTCCACCTTGTGTTTCGCGCATCTTGCGTGTGGCATCGTAGCCGCAATGGATGCCATGTAGCTCATACCATACTTGCTCGTAATTCTCAAGGTCTGCTATGTCGCTGTTGTCGCCCCATGCATATTTTGTTGGCAAATCGTTGAGCGCAGTCAACCAGTACTCATCACTGTCGGGTGCAACATAAAAGACGACGCCAGTTTGTCCGCCCGCCGTGGTGACCACATCGCCAATCTGCTGCCTTCTGCTTTTAGCGACGCTGAAATTACGAATGCTTCTCACACCTATAATCACAGTGTTGTAATAGTTCCATTTCATGTAGTTGGCCGTGCTGCCACGGTCGGAAACCACAAAGGCGTGCATGGCATCCTGCTCGGTCGAACTCCAATACCAGTTGGGACTTGCGTGAACGAAAGGACTCCCATTGACCATTCGCAGCGACTCGTTGACCTCGTTGACGTAGGCAATGAGCCACCTTAGCTGTCCGGCAGCAGGCAAATACCAGCCATGCTCAAAATCAACGGCCCAAGCGGCTGGATACCAATCGGCTTCATGAGTGGCACGAATGATTTCTGTGTTCCGGTATCCGTCGAGGTCAAAGATGGCCTCCCTCGAATAGTGAAGGCTGGGCAGGTCAGGGATGTCGTAACCATCATAATAATGGTTTTGGTTGACCCAATGGGTCTCAGTTGTTTCGTTGGCTAAATTGACAGCCCAGCCTTGCTGTCCCGTGTTGTCGACATAAAAGACAATGCCTTGCGCCGTCTTTCCTGACGAAGCATATTCATCCGGTCTCACTGTGCTGCCATCGGTGCATAGGATGTCGCCGATGTTGACGGTCTGTCCGAAACCGAAAAGGCACGATAGCATAAGGACGAAAAACAACACGTTTTTTTTCATGACAACACGTTTTAACTGTGCAAAAGTAAGGGATTGGATTGAAAATGGCAAGGTTTTTTCCCGGTAACAAGAGTTTGGAAGCTATTTTACGACACTAAGCTTCAAGACGGCCTTGCCATGTTTGGTCAAAACCTCCACGGTGTAAATGGCTGTGGCGAGGTCTTGAATGCTGATTTCAACCTTGCCGACAGTCGCTCCGTCTATGGCTTTCAGGAGCTGCCCCCACATGTCGTAAACCTTGACGGATAGGATGTTGTCGGCTTCAACGATGACCTTGTCGTTTGCCGGGTTGGGGTATAATGAAACGGGAATGGTTTGATTGTCGTCAATGTCAAAGAACCCTGCATTGATGGTGATTTGTTGTTCGGTGTAGCCGCAGTCGTTCCAAGCTTTCACTTTCAAGGTGGCTGTGTCTGGTGTGGTCACTATGAGTGAACAGTGTGTGCCGGAGGGGTTCATCTCCCAGTCGGCCCCCACAAGTTCCCATTCGTAATGTGTAGGCAAAGGCACGGAGTCGATGTGGTAGAAGTATTGCCCCAAGATGAGGTCGGTGCTCACATTGACTTCGGTCAAGCCGATGATTTCGGGGATGGCCTCGGGTTGTCCTGCAAACGAAAGGTGCAGGTGTACAATGGAATCACAACCATCTAGGGTGACAAAGGATTGTTCGTAAACACCTGGTTCCGTGTAAGTAATGCCGTTCCAAACGAATTCTCCACAACCTTGTTGCGACCATTCATAGGTAATGGTTCCACCGAGGCTTACCTCAATGTTGAAGAGCGTGTCGCAGCCCGTTTCAGACTCGATAAGTTGTTCATAATGACCGCTTTCTTCATATCGTATGCCGTTAAATATAAAGAATCGGCACCCCGACCCTGTAATGTCGACTTCAACCGCGCCGTTGGGGTTGTAAAGTTCGCCGTCAGGGGTATAATATCCAGCTTGTTGCAAGAAGTTGTTGAAGGGTCTACGAATGAAGCCATCGTGGGCAGTGAAAGTGGTGGCAGTGTTGAAGCAGAATGTGGGGATAGTCAGGTCTTCATTCACATTGGTGACATGATACATGTATTGGTTCCATACCTTGCGGGCAGCGAGCCATGGCTCAGTCGACGACTTGTAGACCTTCAGCATAGTGTTGGCCTGCATATAACCACCAGCTTTGCCTGTGACAACAATCTCAGCACTGCCATCGTTATCCACATCGGCCACAATGGGGACCTGCATGATGGAGATTTCGCCACAATCAATCGTTGAAAGCACTGTGGGTGGCAATGTACTCAGGTCGTAAATCCTCAAATAACTATTGTCAGTGTAGACGAGTTCGTTTCTCCCGTCCGCATTGAAGTCGAAAAGTGTAGCCGTATTGGAGTAAGAGTCTTCGTCAATAGGTAATGACCAAAGGAAGCTGAAGCCGTTAGTCGAAGGGTTGAATCGATAGGCACGCAGGCCTTTGTCGTTTTCGTGGCAGCAGTCAATGAGGAGCTCCACAAAGTCGTCATGGTCAAAATCCGCTATCAGGGGAACGCTTTTCCCTGTGAAATGCGTCTCCAATTGAATCGGTAGACTTGTTCGGTTGTTGAACACGTCCCAAACATAAAACGAAACAGTGCCTGATGAGCCTTCCGTGTCGCGGTTGCTGACGAGGATGTCGGGGTGACCGTCGAGGTTAAAGTCGGCCACTTGCACATGCCCATCGTTGATGATGCCATTGGGCGGAGTGATGCTTTTCGTTAGTGAGACATGGTTGCCCGTGGTGCCGTTTGGATTGGTGATGACGACGTCGTAAATCTCGTTGCCTAAAATGAGTTCTTGTCGGGTGTCGCCGCAAATATCGAAGGCCAAAGGACAAGAGAGTTTGTTGTGGTTGGTGTGGCTGTTGTGCGAATAGGAGTCGGCCTGGTTGCTGCCACCTTGGGCTGTGGCAAGCAATACGCCTGTCTCGGCATTGAAGATTTTGTTGCGTACATAAACTTCTGGGTGACCGTCGCCGTTGAAGTCGGCAAAGCCGATGCTGACGGAGAAGTCGTTGTAGCCCGTGTTGTAGTTTGCATTCGAGACCCAAACAGGGATGCCAAGATTAGCAAGCGAGATGTCGTAGGCGTACAATTTTGAGTCTTTGCAGGCGGTCACAATCAGCCCTTTGCGGTTGGGCAGTTTGACCAAACCATAAGAGCCGTTGCCATGTGCCCATACCAAGCCTTCCACGTTAATCTGTGCTTTCAAATATTTGTCTCTTCCGTCATACACATTGATGGTCTTTGCCGCAGTTTGGCTTGGGTTGTTGCCCATCATGACGAAGCAAACGATTTCGGGGATGCCGTCGTCGTCAAGGTCGCCGACCAGCGGGTTGATGCGGCAATAGATATTGTCTTCCGACGACCAGTCTTCGCGGATGCCCCACTCGAAGCCTTGGAGGGGAACGTTACAGTCGCTTTCAAGGATGTTGTCAGGGAGGTCGATGGGTGTTGCGGTAAGGTGCAAGGTTACTATGCTGTCACAGCCATGGCTGTCAATGAAATTTTGTGTGTAGTCGCCAGGTTGCGTGTAAATGGTGCCGTTCCATTCGTACGATTCGTAAAAGTTTGCAAAAAGGTCAACATGTTGAGGATCGCCCTCTGTGCCGATGGGTTCTCCTTCTGGGGTGATATAATAGGCTTGCTCTAAAAAGTTGTTGTAAGGTCTGCGGATGGTGCCATCAGAAGCAGTAAAGACGGAGGCGTTATTGAAACAAAACGATGGAACGGTCAAGTCTTCGTTGACATTGGTGACATTGTAGACATATTGGTTCCAAACGGGACGGGCATCTGGCCAGTTGGAATTGCCAAATACGTTCAGACTTCCGTACCCATTGTTGCCGTTATAATCGTCTAATAAGCCCGTGGTAATGACTTCAGCGTGACCGTCGCCATTGATATCGGCAATGACGGGGTGCTCGCCTGCGGTACCTGAGCGCATGGGATAAGAATACAAGGTGGCACCGTCGGAACCATTCATGATGTTCAGATTATAGGCGTCGCGATAAACGATTTCAGGGATTTCGTCCAAATTGAAGTCGAAGAAGGCCATTGTGGTCATCCCCGACGGGTCATTGTGATGGATTTCCCATAGGGTGTTGATTCCGCTTCCAGTCGTGTAGCGCATGCATCGCATCTTCTCTGCGTATGTGTCATATTGGTAATCCACAAACATGATTTCCGGATGAGGGTCGCTGTCGATATTGCAGATGGCTGGGAAACCTACGCTACGGCAAAGCAATGAATATTGGAATAGGATTTCGCCGTTTGAGGGCCGATAGGCGTATAGATAGGCATTGTCTACCGTACAGTCGTCGGTAAGGTCTTTGGTGACAACGACCTCAACTTCTCCATCAAGGTCAAGGTCGGCAATAGCCACTTGTCCATCTTGCGGATAACCACTCGGGGGCGTGATGGTCTTGTTGACCGTAATCGAGTTCAAAGATGGGTTGGTGCGACTATTGATGTTGACATTGTAGATGGTGTTGCCGCAAATGAGTTCCAGCTTTGCATCGCCCAAAACATTGTATGCGTAAGAGATGGCGTAAAGGGAACGATGGGGGTATGGACTGTTGGGTGAGCCTCGATAACTCAAACCTTTGTTTCCAGTGTCAGGACCGCTGCAAAGACGTTTCAATGTGGCAGCGTCGTAGACGGTGTTCCCGACATAAACTTCAGCATAGCCGTCGTTATTGAAATCTGCAAAAGAGAGTGGCCCCTCGCAAGACGGGTCGTAATCCGAAGTGTTGAGCAGTTGCCCGTTTCTGGAATAGGAGCGTATCTTGCCATCGTTGCACATGACAAAAATGGCGCCTTGTAGTGTTCCGTTGTCCAAAGGATATTTTACCAAACCAAAGGGGCAATACTGCAGATATATCTCTTCCGGGATGGAGATGGTGCTTTGCAACGAGAGGTCGTCGCCTCTGTATATTCCCAATTGATTTGACCAATGCTTATAATTGTCGTCGGTGGCAGTATAGTGTGGAACCACGATGTCGACGATGCCATCGCCGTCAATGTCGCCACAGAGTGGGGTGGCATAGGCGTGTACGTTGTCGGGAGTCTGATGCAACAACTGTCCGCCTTGGAAAGGTATGGGTGTGTTGTCGTTGCAGTCGATTTCAAGGATGTTGTCGGGAAGGGTGGGCTCTGGCAATGGCGTACGGCTAAGGATGTTTCTTACTGCTCTGAAGCACAAATCGTCGGACTTGCTTTTGCTGACGAAAAGCCCGCCCCAGTCACGACTATGGTCGCCGAAATCCACGGCCCAAATTTGGCCCGAAGTGTTGGCTTCCGTGCTGCTGGCGTAGGGTTGCCATTGTAAGGTCGATCCACCTTCTTGTGCGAATATGTCGTTGATGCTGCTTAGGGCACTTAGGAGTTTTTGCAGTTGTCCCGCCGTGGGGATGTACCACTCGTTTTCAAAGTCAACCAATCCTGCTCCGTAGGCTTGGGCATAGCCTTGGCTGGCATGAAATTGCCGAATGATATCTGTGTTGTCGTATCCGGAGGTCTCGTTTAACAAGCTCAAAGGCGTGTTGAGGTTTTGAAGAGAAGGGATGTCGCTCGATATTCCCCAGTTATGGGTCGGCAAGTCGTTGAGGGCGACCATCCATCCGTCAGCTCTGTCTTCGGTTACATAAAAAACGATACCTTTCGACCCATCATCATTGGTCACAACATCACCGATGCTGTAGGTTTGGGCATGGAGCGAAAATGATGTTGCCAAGAGCAAAAACAATACTATTTGGATTGGGCGTCTCATATCAATGTATTAAAAGTCAGTTACTGCCCTGACTTGGAAATAATGGTCGCATTTTTTACTGTGGCCTTCGTTGCCTTGTGAATTGATGTCCCAAGCTTCGATGCTGTTGCATTCGGTTGATGCCCATAGCCACCAATCGTTGGAAAGAATAAAGGGTGTGCCCCCAACAACGTCAAGAGATTGGTTGATCTCCGGAATATAACCATATAGGTATCGGATTTGTCCTGCGGCAGGCAGATACCATCCGTGGTCGAAGTCAACTGCCCATGCTGCAGGATAGGTGATGGCGTCGCCTGCCTGTCTGATTTTCCTTGTGTTTCCCAATCCATCAAAGTCGGCAATTGCATCCCGCAATTGTTGGTAGTTGGAAAGTGTTGGTATGTCGTCAAGCTCAGGACTCCATAATAAGCTCCCTTGATAATCCAAGTGAACCGCCCATCCATGCTGGTTGCTCCTGTCTACATAAAAAACGATGCCTTTGGCGGTTCTCCCCGATGCGGCAAATTGCTCTGGCCTAACGGTGCTACCATCGGTGCAGAGGATGTCGCCGATGTTGACGGTTTGTGCAGAACAAATCATCGAATACAAGAGAGCGGATATAAAAAACATATACTTTCTCATGCTATTCATAATATAATGGCAAAAATAATCATTTTTCTGTTGAGATTTCCAATATCTCCAATTTTTGAAGAAATATCTGTACTTTTGCAAGCATATTTTTATGGGACAAAATAGTAGAGAAATGAAAATACTGATGCTGTTGGACCATCCGTTTCCCCCCGACACTCGGGTTGAAAACGAGATGAAGTCGCTGACCGATGCAGGCTTTGAAGTGCATATAGCTTGTTTTCAGAAGAACAAGGAACCGCTGCTTGAAAGAACAGAGTATGGCATTATTCATCGAAAGCCTGTCTCAAAGTTTATCTACAAATCGAGCGTTGGCGTGTTGAAATTCCCATTCTATTTCAACTATTGGAGACGTTTCGTAAAGGAGCTTTTTGCCCTCGAGAAATTTGATGTCATCCATGTGCATGACTTGCCTCTCGCGAAAGTCGGGTATGAGGCAAAATGCAAATACGGTGTCAAGTTTATCCTTGATATGCATGAGAATTGGCCTGTGTTGCTGCAATTGTCGAAGCATACGAATACTTTCCTTGGCAAGTTGTTGTCTTCCAATGACCAATGGGTAAGATATGAGAAGGAAATGTGTGGGCTGGCTGATAAAATCATTGTGGTGGTGGATGAGGCAAAAGGTAGGGTTAGTGGCTTGGGCATCAATCCGGAAAAGATTGAAGTGGTTTCCAACACCTTGGATATTAATCAGTTTGACCCTATTGAGAGAAAAGAGTTCAGGAAAGACAAATTTAGGATGCTTTATGTGGGAGGGATTAACTATCATCGTGGCATTCAATATGTTATTAAAGCCATTGCTTTGCTCAAGGAAAAAGGCATAGAAGTGCATTTTGATTTGGTTGGCGATGGAAGCTATCTTGGTGATATTAGACGACTTATCGATGAGTTGCAGGTTCAGGATAATGTTACGGTGCATGGCTTCAAGCATTACACCCAGATATGTGACATTTACGAGTCCGCCAACGTGGCTTTGATCCCCCATGTCAAATCAGGGCATACTGACAATACGATACCGCACAAGATTTTTCAATATTTGTATGCAGGTATACCGATGATTGTTTCAAATTGCGACCCGCTGGTCCGTATCGTGAACGAAACGAATGGCGGATTGAGCTATCGTTACGACCATCCGGAAGAATTGGCTGATATTATTGCTGGTTTCTATTCACATCCCGAACAGTTGAACAACTATATCCAGCATGGCCGTCAAGCGGTAATAGACAAGTACAATTGGAAGGTGGACGGTGCCAATTTGGTTCGATTATACAATGGTCTGCTCTAAAAGCCTTGCGTAATTGGTGGTTAATGCTTTCCTCGAATACTGCTCTATCGTATTGTTCGGATTATTGGGCAGATTGTTATTAAGGTACTTTTGATAGAGGTCTTTCACCACCTCCTTCATTCTTTCTTTGTTTTCAAAACCCACAGTGGTGCCTGCATGGGTCTCATTAAGGGTTCTTGCTGCATCACCGTCTTCAGGACCAATGGCCAAAATGGGGCGAAGCGAGGCTAAATACTCATATAGCTTTCCCGTGACGATGCCTTTGGCATTAGGGGCATCGTTGATGAGCAGCAACAGCACCTGCGACGACTCTTGGAACTGTTTTACCTCGTTGTGGGGGACATGAGCGACAAACTCTGTGTTTTCGGTCAAACCGCGTGAGTTCAAACTCTGTACGACCGATTGGTCAACATGTCCCACAAATCTGATTTTTAATGCTTCACCGAATCCGTCAATCTCGTTTTTCAGTTCTTGCAAGGCTTGCCAAAGCACAGGCGCGTTGCGTGTCGGGCCTACTACGCCAAGATGGGTTAAGGTAAATTCTTTCGACAAAGGAGCCCTTTCTTCATTCGGTTCGAAATCCCAGTCGAAGCCGTTGGAAATCACGCGAACGTTGCGATTGCCTATTTTTCCCAAACCTTTGGCACATTCCCAGCCTATGGTAACGATTTTGTCGGCTTTCGTCAGCACTTCATATTCCAATTTGTGCTGTTTGCGGTCGGCCCAAGGGGTGAGGTGCAGCTCATCGTAGAAGTCGATTTCGGTCCATGGGTCACGGAAGTCGGCAATCCAAGGGATACCAAGATCCTCCTTCAACTTCATGGCTATCAGGTGCATGGAGTGGGGTGGCCCAGTGCTGATGATGGCATCTACGGGATGCTCTTTTAGGTATTCCTTGAGGTAGCGCACCGAGGGCTTCACCCACCAGCAACGGGCATCGGGGATGAAGAGGTTGCCGCGAATCCAAACGGAAAGGTTTTCTTTCCACCCACTTTTCTTCTTTTCGGAGGCAAACCCAGCTTTAATGGTGTCCTCTTTCTTGATGCCGAGGAACTTCTTATATATTGTGTAAGGTTCAACAATCGGTCGCCTGATGACTTCCGTTTCGGGCGCGACATCTTTCTCCAACGAAGGGTCAATAATCGGATATTCAGCGTCTTCCGTGGTATAAATCACGGGTTGCCAGCCGTTTTCGGGAAGATATTTCGACATCTTCAGCCAACGTTGTACGCCGCTGCCGCCCGACGGGGGCCAATAGTAGGTGATGATGAGGACGCGCTTCATGCCTTTTCCTCTTTCTTGGGTTTGAAAGTATAAATGAGGGCTCCGATGAGACCTAAAATCATAATCAACGAGCTGGCAAACGAGACCGTGTTGCCCATCTTGTATGCCTTAGGTGCATATTCCATCACGATTTCATGGTCACCAGCCGGAATCATGGCTGCACGAAGCAGATAGTTGGCGCGAAGCAATGGCTGCTCCTGTCCGTCAATGGTCATCTTCCAGCCTTTCTCAGTCCAAATCTCAGAGAAGACAACGAGATAATTGGCGGTCGTTGAGCTTGTCGAAACGCCGCTGAAACTGTAAGTCAACTTGTTGGGCTGGTACTCCACCAACTCGATTTGCGGCGCAATGCTGTCCGTGAATTGATACTCACCAACCTTGTTTTCAAACTCTTTGCTCAAGATGGCAGTGCGCTGCAAATCCGTTGAGGCAATGGCGTCGATTTCTTCATTCGGTGTGTCAACCCATTGAATGTTGTTGGCCACCCAAGCATTGCCATAGGCAAACGAGTTCAGGAAGGGCTGTGCATCAGGATTATAGATGATGTATTTGGTGTTCAGCATGTTCAACACTTTCTGTTGCATCAATCTCTGCATCAAATCCTGGGAGGTTTTGGCGCTTCTGAGTTGGTTGAGCTCGCCACCCAGATATTGCGTAATCACATCTTGGTAGCGGCGCAACTTGGCACCCGAATAGCCACCTAACGACTTGTGGAAATAACAAGTGCTGGCATCGTTGAACATGTCCTTGGTGAGGTCGGCCACCCTGAAGTCAAGGGCTTCGTCAGCCAAGATGGCTTTGTCGGCTGTCGATGCAGTAAAGGGTTGGAAATACTTCTGCTTGCTGACAAATTTGTCGTTGTTGAGGTAGCGCTTGTCGATGGGGAACATGTCGACCAAAACCAATGCCGCAAGGATGGGGAAGGCGATTTGGCCTTTCAGCTTGCCCTTGCCATAAAAGAACAACGGTACGGCGGCAAGGATGATGAACAGCAGGCTGCGCAAGGCATCCTTACGGAAGATGGCGATGCGCACATTCTCGAGTTGCGATGCAAATTGGGCGTAAACAGCACCGTCTTTGCCCGCACTCAACGATGCAAACTGCTTGGCTTCTTCTTGGCTGAGGAAGTTGAAGAACAACTTCGGGGCGGCGAGGAATAATAAGCAGATACCCGCAGTGACGCCCAAGGCGATGAAGAATTTCTTTTGGTTTTTCTTAAAACCGTCGGGGTCTTTCGCGATTTCGGCCAAGCCAAGGAAGCCCAACAAAGGCATGGTCACTTCGGCAATGACCAAGGTCATGGAAACAGCCCTAAACTTGTCGTAGCCAGGGATGTAGTCCAAGAAGAAATTGGTGAAGCCCATGAAGTTTTTGCCCCAACTGAGCAAAATAGAAAGCAGTGTGGCGACGAGCAAGGCCCATTTTAGTTTGCCTTTCACGGTCATGGCACCTAAGACAAAGAGGAACACGACGATAGCACCCACATACACTGGGCCGCTGGTGCCGGGCTGGTCGCCCCAGTAGGCGTTGCTTTGCGCGATGTTGTCCTTGAACCTGCGGTCGGCCTTTTCAAGGGCAGGGTTCTGTTTGCCAATGTAGGCCGAAGCACCACCTTTGGCGTTGGGAATCAGCAGACTCCAAGTCTCACCCTTGCCATAGCTCCATTGCGTGATGTAGTCGCGGTCGAGGCCTTTGGTCTGGTTGTCCTCGTTGCGGGTCAGCACCGGTTTGCCACGCGTGGTTTCCTTGCCGAATTCATAACTGCCGTAAAGTGAAGTCGAGCATGTCAGCACCCCGATGATGGCGGCCACGGCTAATCCAACGGAAGCCTTGATGAAATGCCCTAACCTCTTGTTTTTGATGTCGCTGATGAGTTCGGCGACGACGAGAATGACAACAATCAGTGCCAAATAGTAGGTAATCTGTAAGTGTCCCGTTCTAACTTCAAAAGCTAAAGCAAAAGCGGTTAATAGCCAACCCCACAGGTATTTGCCTTTGTAGGTCAGCAGCACGCCGGCAATGACAGGGGCCATATAGGCCATGGCCATGGCTTTGGCGTTGTGGCCTGCCCCGATGACAATAAATAGATAGGAGGTGAACCCGTATGCAATGGCTCCGATAAAGCTTATCCAAAAGCCGCAGTCAAGCACCAAAAGCAAGACGAAAAAGCCTAACATACAGATGAATACCGAGCCGATAGGGTGGGGGAATCCCAAGCTCAATCCCTTGTAGATGGGGTTGGTAAGGTTGCCTTTGGGTTGCACGGAGATGTTCCAAGCAGGCATGCCGCCAAACGGAGCATTGGTCCAAAGGGTCTGATCGCCCGTAGCTTCTTGGTAGTCAGAGATTTCTTTCGACATGCCAAGGTGCATCTCGATGTCGTGTTGCTTGATGCGCTTGCCTTGCAGCACTGGACTGAAGTAAACCAAAGTAATCACCGAAAAAGCGATAATGGCAGCAACGATGCTGATTATCTTTTTCGGTCCCTGAGCCTGTCGAAGGGCCGACCATGTTTTGTTTTCGTTCTTGTTTGTATTGCTCATGGTGTTCAAATTATTCTATTCAACTTCTTCAAAATCAGTGTATTCTCCTATGTTTGGGTCAATGTGAGGGTTTTTGTCTTCATTGGAAGGAGCCTTGGTGTCGCCTTGTGAAAACTGCTCCATCTGTTCTTGAAGTTTTCTCATCCTTCTTCTAAATATCAGCCTGACAAGCGAGCTGAAGGCGTAGAAGATTAAAACCGCAAATAAGATAATTCTTAAAAAGGCCATGTTCTATATATTTTAATGCGCGGCGAAATTACGATTTTTCTTTTTGCAAAGGCTTTTTTTTGCCCAAAATGTCTTTCCAAGCGGCTCCTAAAAATCCTAATCCGTAACCAAAAAGCTGACAATAAGCCGCTGGCACTGAAAGCATTGCGACTTTAAATTCCTTGTTTTTGACCAAGGAGTCGACAAAGACCATAATGATATAAAGCACGATGGGCATGAACCACAGCCAATGGTGGAAAATACCCAACATGACCAGCAAAAGGTTGCCGACCACGAAGGCCGCAGGCAAAAGGTGGACGAGCTTGAAGGTCTCGGGGTATTTGTTTTTCAAGACGACACGCGCCTCGCCCGAATGCTTAACCTGACGGAAGAACGAACTGAACTTGACACGGCGTTTGTGATAGACGAAGGCCTCCGGGAAGAGTCGGCAGCTATAACCATTCTTGAAGATGCGGGTGCTCAAGTCAATATCCTCGCCATAGCGCATAGGAGCGAAGCCTCCCAAGGCTTCGTAAACGCTTTTCTTGATGCCAAGGTTGAAGCTGCGTGGATAGAACTTGTCCATTTTTCGCTTGCCGCCGCGGATACCACCTGTGGTGAAAAACGAAGTCATGGCATAGTTGATGGCCTTTTGAATGGGCGTGAACGATGGATGGGCGCTGTCGGGACCGCCGAAAGCATCGCAAGGTTCTCTGTCAAGTTCTTCCTTGATGATTTCCAAATAGTTTTCGGGCACGATGACATCGGAATCCAAGATGATGAGGTAGTCGCCATGGCTACGTTCGGCACCGTAGTTACGCGAAGGGCCAGGACCAGAGTTGGTTTTGAAGTAATAATTCAAATTCAATCGATCTTTGTATTTTTCGCAGACCAAGTCGCATTTTTCCTTCGAGCCGTCCTCCACCACCACGACCTCGAAATCCTTGAGCGTTTGCGCACAAAGGCTCTCCAACAGCTCATCGACTTCCTGTGGCCGATTATATACGGGTATAATGATTGAAAACCGCATTTTCATTATTTTTTGCAAAGATAGGGATTCTTTGCTTATCTTTGCGCTATCAAATGCGAATATCCGAAAATGAAGAAACTGATAGCCTTTTTTACCAAGATATTTCCCCGCCAGTGGCTTATCAAGCTGAGTTATCTCTTTAGCTTATTGGTTCGTCCGTTTTATGCTGGCAACAAAGTGGAATGCCCCATTTGTGGGGGCCATTTCCGTAAGTTTTTGCCTTACGGCTATGGAAAAGCTATGGATAACCGTTTGTGCCCTAAGTGTTTGTCTTTAGAGAGACATCGTTTGCTTTGGCTCTACCTGAAAGAGAAAACCGATTTTTTCACTGCGCCTCTAAAAGTGTTGCATTTCGCTCCAGAACAGCCATTCCTGAAGCGTTTCCGTGCCTTGAAGAATCTTGACTATACCACAGCCGACCTTGATTCTCCTATTGCCGACCTCCATCTTGATGTCACCGCCATCGATCAGCCGAGCGGTACCTACGATGTGATCATTTGTAACCACGTGTTGGAACATGTCAACGACGCAAACAAGGCTTTTGCCGAAATCAAGCGCATCCTAAAACCCAATGGCTGGGCGATTCTCCTCGTGCCCATCAATCCCGATGTGGACACCTTCGAAGATCCGAGCATCACCGACCCGAAGGAACGCGAGCGTTTGTATGGACAATACGACCATGTGCGTCAGTTTGGTCGCGACTATGCCGAGGTGTTGCGCAAGGCGGGCTTCATAGTGACCGAAGACCGTCTTTATTACGAGATTTCAGAAGAGCGGCGCGAGCGGATGCGTTTGGCGCGCAGGGGAGAGGAAATCATTTATCGATGCTCATTGTCGTGAATTGCGTCTCGCAATTCACAAAAAAGCAAACTGCGAGAGCGCAGCTTGCGAGAATGAAAAACAACAAAAGGCGATTCCCAGCAGGGGTCGCCTTCGTTACCTTAAATGAGAAATATAACGGCTTCCGATTCCGTTTTCGCGGAACGAGGATTAATACTCGTCAGAAACTGTAAGTTTTTTTCTGCCTTTGGCTCTGCGGCGGGCCAAAACCTTACGGCCGTTCGCCGTTGACATTCTTTCTCTGAAACCGTGTTTGTTTCTACGTTTTCTGTTCGATGGTTGATAAGTGCGCTTCATCTCTCTATCGTATTTATTTGTTCTTTTACTCTAAAATCCCTTTGAATTGGGCTGCAAAAGTACAAATATTTTTCTTTGCTCCAACGCTTTTCATGAAAAAAATGAAAAAGGCAAAACCAAAAACGATTTTGCCTTTTTTCAAGTTGTTGAAATTTAATCGTTTATGCAACCACTTCCTTTTCGGGGATGTTCTTCAACGTCTCAACGAGGAAGTCCCAGAAAGGCTGAACGCTTTCGATGAGCAGGGCCTCGTCGGGTGAATGGGGGTGCACCAAGGTGGGACCGAAGCTCACCATATCCCAATTCGGATACTTGGAGCCGAGGATGCCGCATTCCAGTCCAGCATGGATGACCATGATTTTGGCTTCCTTGCCGAACTTGTCTTGATACACTTTCTTCATCAAGTTGAGGATGGTCGAGTTGATGTTGGGCTTCCAACCTGGGTAGTCGCCAGTGGAATAGGCCTCTGCACCGTTTTCAGTGAGGTTCTTGCGAATTTGTTCGGCTAACTTGTCCTTGTCGGCATCGACGAGGCTACGGGTGAGGGCAGCGCAGGTAATCTTGCCGTCTTCCATCTTCACCGTGGCCAAGTTGCTTGAGGTCTCGGTAGTGCCTTCAAAGTCGTTCGACATGGCAATGACGCCATTGGGATAGCGGGCGATGGCGCAGAACATGTTGTTTTGCGTCTTCACGTCGATGATCTGCTTGGGCATCTCGGCGGCTTCGCAGAGGATGGCAAGGTCGGGCTCGATTTGGTTGAACTCTTCTTTGCAGATATCCTCGTATTCAGCAACATACTGCTTGAATTCGGCTTCTTTGTCGGCAGGCACGACCACGATGGCTTCGGCTTCTCTCGGGATGGCGTTGCGGAGGCTGCCACCATCGATGCAAGCGAGGCGAAGACCATATTTCTCGGCTGCCATCAGCAGCATGGCGTTCATCACCTTGTTGGCGTTGGCACGGCCCAAGTTGATGTCCATGCCCGAGTGACCGCCCTTCAATCCCTTTACGAAGAGACGGTAGGCTGCCATGCCAGCAGGAACGGCTTCAAAAGCAGGTGTCCAAGTGCCAATGGTATCGACACCGCCAGCGCAACCCACATAAAGCTCACCTTCGGTCTCCGAGTCCATGTTCATCAGGATGTCGCCTTTCAGCACGCCAGGTTGGAGTTTGTTGGCACCCGTCATGCCTGTTTCTTCATCGATGGTGAAGAGGGCCTCGATGGGACCGTGTTGCAGGTCGGTGGCTTCAAGGACTGCCATAGCAGCTGCAGCGCCAAGACCGTCGTCGGCACCGAGGGTGGTGCCGTTGGCCTTCACCCAACCGTCTTCGATGTGCGTTTCAATCGGGTCGTTCTCAAAATCGTGTACCTTGTCGGCGTTCTTTTGCGGAACCATGTCCAAGTGGGCTTGCAGGATGACGCCCTTGCGGTTTTCCATGCCAGGGGTGGCAGGCTTGCGCATGATGACGTTGCCGCAGTCGTCGATGATGGTTTCAAGTCCGTGTTCTTCGCCCCATTGTTTCATGAAAGCGATCACTTTAGCTTCTTTCTTCGAAGGGCGTGGAATTTGTGTGAGACTGTAAAAGTTTCTCCACACGCCATTCGGCTCTAAATCTTTGATAGTGCTCATTGATATTTATTGTTTAAATGTTGATTTGTTGAATTGTTGAATCGTTGATTATTTTCTGTTTCCCAAGCCAATGTAATAAAGGAGTGAGACCAATGATGACAGTGCTGCCACCACGTAAGTGCTGGCGGCCCAACCGAGGGCTTCCTTGGCTTGCGACAACTCCTGTTGGCTGAGCGAGTTGGATGATCCCAACCAAGCCAAAGCCCGTTTCGAGGCGTTGAACTCAACAGGCAAGGTCACGACACTGAAGAGAAACACCAAGGCGAACATGGCAATGCCCAACCAAAACAAGGTAGGAAAGGTGTTGATGATAAGTAATCCAATGATAATGACAATCATGGATAGCTTCGACGAAATGCTGACCGCAGGCACCAAGGCGGAACGTAGCTTCAAAGGAGCATAGCCTTCTTTGTGCTGCACGGCATGGCCACATTCATGGGCAGCGACAGCGGCAGCTGAAACGCTATTCGAGCGATAGACGTCTTCGCTGAGATTAACTGTCTTTTTGGTGGGGTCGTAATGGTCGGTGAGTTGCCCTTTGATGCAAGTGACCGAGACATCATAGATGCCGTTGTCGTTGAGCATTTTCTGGGCGATTTGTGCTCCGGTGAGTCCGCCAGGCGACAACACCTTGGAGTATTTGGCGAATACGCTTTTCAATTTCCATTGCACCAGCATTCCAACAATGCTAATGACGATGATAAGAATCCAACTCATTTCTGTTGACATGATTTCGATTTTTTAAAGTTCAAGGTGCAAAGATAGTGGATTTTTTCAATTGTTTGGTGAAAAAAACAAGATGGAATTGTGTTTTTCACTATTTTTGAAAATTATTTCAAAACGTTTATGTCGATACAATCCTACAATTTGTTCTTGATCATCATGTCCATAGTGGCTGTCGTGGTCTTCGTAAGCCTCTTTTTTGTTGATGCCGGCTATGGCAAGTTCTACAACAAGAAATGGGGGCCGGCGGTCAACAATAAATTGGGATGGGTGCTGATGGAATCGCCTGTGTTTTTTGCCATGCTGTTGCTGTGGTTTTTTTCTGACCGTCGCGACGATTTGGTGCGCTTGGCGTTCCTGTTTTTGTTTGAACTGCATTACATCCAGCGTTCCTTCGTGTTTCCTTTCCGAATGAGGGGCAACAATGTCATGCCGCTTTCCATCGTCTTGATGGGCGTGACTTTCAACCTGTTAAATGCCTTTATGCAAGGTGGCTGGGTTTTCTACATCTCGCCCGATGACTATTATCCCGCCGACTGGCTGACTGACCCGAGATTTATCGCAGGGTTCTTGGTGTTCATTATCGGCATGTATATCAATATCCAATCCGACGACATCATCCGCAACCTGCGCAAGGAGGGTGACACCAAGCATTATCTGCCCCAAGGCGGCATGTTCCGCTATGTGACCTCAGCCAATTATTTCGGCGAGTTTGTGGAATGGGTTGGCTTTGCGATACTGACATGGTCGTGGGCAGGGGCGGTTTTCGCCTTGTGGACCTTCGCCAATTTGGGACCGCGTGCCGACCACATCTACAAGCAGTATCAGGAAGAGTTTGGCGAGCAGCTCGACACGAAAAAAGTAAAACGAATCATACCTTTTATATATTAATCCATGGAAAACTCAATCATATTTACTCCTTGTGAGATTGGACCTATTACCTTGCGCAACAGGGTGATACGTTCAGCGGCTTTTGAGAATATGGCCTACGGCAACCGTCCTTCCGACGATTTGTTAGACTATCATACCGCCGTGGCTAAAGGTGGCGTTGGCATGACAACAGTGGCATACGCTGCCGTCAGCAAGTCGGGACTGTCGTTCAACGGACAGCTTTGGATGCGTGAAGAGATTGTCCCCAACCTGAAACAGCTCACCGATGCCATTCATTCCCATGGGGCAAAGGCCTCCATACAATTGGGGCATTGCGGCAACATGACGCATCGGTCCACCTGTGGTTGCATGCCCGTGGGTCCCTCGCGAGGTTTCAATATGTATTCTCCCACTTTCGTGAGGAAATTGAGCAAGGCTGAAATCTTGGAAATCGTCCTTGATTTCGGTAAGGCCGTGGATTTGGCCCGCAAGGCTGGCTTCGACTGCGTTGAAATCCATGCGGGACATGGCTATCTCATCAGTCAGTTCTTGTCGCCTTATACTAACCATCGCAAGGATGAGTTTGGCGGGACGTTGAGCAACCGTATGCGTTTTATGAAGCTTGTCATCGAAGAGGTGCTGCGGGCGGCCAGCACTGACATGGCGGTGGTGGTCAAGATGAACATGCACGACGGCTTCAAGAAAGGCATGCATCGTGACGACTGCATCATCGTGGCCAAGGAACTGGAAAAACTTGGCGTTCATGCCATTGTGCTTTCGGCTGGCTTTGTCAGTAAGGCTCCCATGGAGGTGATGCGCGGTGCCATGCCGCTCAAGACCTTGCGCTATTACATGGACACGAAAAAATTCTGGTGGCTGAAAGCAGCTTTGGCATTGTTCGGACGTTCGTTGATTCCTACGAGACCATTTAGCGAAGGCTATTTCCTCGAAGACGCCAAGGAGTTTCGTGACAACTTGAAACTGCCGCTGATTTATGTTGGCGGTATGGTCTCCAAGGAAAAAATGGAAGAAGTGCTCAACTCGGGCTTTGTGGCCCTACAAATGGCACGCGCTTTGATTAATGACACCGAGTTCATCAACAAATTGCAGCGTGGCGAGGTGACGCGCAGCGAGTGCAAACACTCCAATTATTGCATCGGGCGTATGTACTCCTTGGAAATGAAGTGCCACCATTGCGTTGACGAGGAACTCCCGAGGAAACTACGGAAAGAAATCAAAAAGGCGGAAAAGAAAGGATGAATACCTCAAAATGGTTGAATCGGTTTCAGGAGTCGCACGGACATCGGCCTTGGGCTTTGATTACCGGTGGCAGCTCAGGCATGGGCTTGGAGTATGCCTGTCAATTGGCTGAAATCGGTTGTAACTTATTGTTGGTCAGTAACCAAGAGGAAGAATTGGAGAAAGCAGCAAGGGAATTAGGCAGGGATGAAATCCAGGTTGTTCCGCATTACCAAAACTTGGCGACTGAAACAGCTGCCGAAGAGTTGCTTGCTTTTTGCCAAGCTGAAAACCTGCAAATAGACATTCTCATCAACAATGCAGGCATGTTTTTCTTCGAGGAACTGACCCGACAAAACGAAGCCAAGGCCTTGACGATGATGCGTTTGCATACATTTACCCCTACTAAGTTGTGCATCCAGTTTGGCGAGGAGATGAAAAAGCGTGGCTATGGCTACATTATTAATATGTCGTCGATGGCGGCCAAACTGCCCTGCCCAGGCATCACCATTTATTCTGCCACAAAAGCGTATCTGAAGAGTTTCGGCAAGTCGCTTTATTTCGAGATGCGTCCATACGGTGTCGGGGTGACCACCGTTTGTCCAGCAGCCATTGCCACACCGCTTTATAGACTGAAACCTAATTTGTTGAGATTAGGTGTAAAAGTTGGACTGATTGGCACCTCGCAATGGTTGGTTAGGAAGGCCATAAAAGGCATGATGCGGAAGAAAAGGGTGGTGAAGCCTGGTTTTATGAACCTCTATCTGCCACCTTTGATTGCCATTTTACCTCACGGATTAGTCAATAAGATATGGCAAAAATTCAAGTGACCATAGTATGTCTGCTGGCGAGCCTGACGGTCGCTGCCCAGCGCTACGAGAAGGTGCCTTTCGGCGACTTTGAGCAGTGGGCGGTGCGTTATATCACGGAGTCACCAATCATTGGAGGACAAGAGAAAACCCTCTATGTTATAGGTCCTACGGACACGATTCGCAGTAACGAGGTCTATGATTACGCGAACACGATTTGGTCCACTTCCAATGCTTATGCAAAGGTGGCAGGTGTGACAAAAACCAGCAACAATGTCACGCCCGAAAAAGGCCCGACGGGAAGGTGTGCCAAACTTGCTACACAGTTTGCTTACTGCAAAGTGGCGGGATTGTTGAACATCAAGGTGCTGGCGGCAGGCTCCATCTATTGGGGCAAGATGTTGGAGCCCGTAACGGGTGTCAGCGATCCTTTTGCTTTCATAGATTGGGGCATTCCTTTTACGAAACGACCTAAAGCTTTGGTGCTCAATTATAAAGCCAATATTCCCAATACAGGAAAATTGGTGAAAGGTACTACTACCCGCACCACCGAATTTGACGGCTATGACCCCGCTGAGATTCTTTTTGTCTTGCAATACCGTTGGGAGGATAGCAAAGGCAACATCCACGCCAAGCGAGTTGGGACGGCGATATATCATGTCGACAAGTCTTCTAATGGTTGGATGAAGGACTTTCGTATTCCAGTCATCTACGGCGATGCTCGGGAATCAACACATTTTCAACCCTATATGGGTCTGCTTTCTGGTGATAGAACGATGTATGCCATCAACAGCAAAGGCAAGAAAAAGCCCATCCTCGAAGAGGCTTGGGCCGATGCGGATTGTCCTGCCACTCATGCTGTCATGTGGCTGTCTTCAGGAAGTTGTGGCGCTTTCAAGGGTGCCTTGGGTAATGTGCTTTGGGTAGATGAAATTCGATTGGAGTATTGATTGATTTTTCATGATTTGAATGGGATTTCAAAATCTTTTTCCTATTTTTGCACCCGTTTTTTGAGAACTATTAAACACAACATTGACTATGGATTTAAGTAAGATTGTTTCAATATCCGGCAAACCGGGACTGTATGCGATTAAATCTCAAGCCGTTGGAAGGCTTATTGTTGAATCGGTTATCGACGGCAAATGCACGCCTGCCTTTGCTCGCGACCGCATGAGCTCGCTTGAAGAGATTTCCATTTTCTCCACCGATGAGGACCGTCCGCTGAAGGAAGTCTTTAAGATGATCCACGAAAAGATGGGCGATAAGGTGGACTTTGACTATAAGAAGGCCACACCCGACCAGTTGCGCGAAAAGTTTGCCTTGGTCATGCCCGACTATGACGAGGAAGCCGTTTATCCTTCCGACATGAAGAAGGTCTTCGCATGGTATCAGATGCTGGTCGACAAGAATCTTCTCGACTTCACCGAGGAAGAGCCAAAGGAAGAAACGCCTGAGGAACCTGCCGAGAAAGCGGAATAATGGTCCCAAACTGAATTAAAAGAAGCTGCTACGGCAGCTTTTTTTGTATATTTGTGCCATCAAAATGTAGGCAACATGACAAAACAAATTACAGACTTCAAACTGGTTGAGAGCCAAGGCTTCGGTCGATCGGTACTAATGAGGCTGCGTTCTGAACAGGTCTTGCCCGCGATTGTGCCTGGACAGTTCGTTCAAGTGTGCGTCGACGGCTCGCCAAGCACCTATTTGCGTCGCCCTATCTCCATTCATGATGTGGATGTCGAGCAGAATGAAATCACCTTGTTGGTGCAACAAGTGGGTGAGGGGACACGACACCTTGCCGCTTTGAAAGTGGGCGACACGATTAACATGGTTTTGCCGTTGGGCAATGGTTTTTCCCTTCCTGAAAAAGGGGAAAAGTGCTTGCTCGTTGGCGGTGGCATCGGCATTGCGCCGTTGTATTATTTTGCCAAGGTGCTGAATGAGAAAGGCATCCGACCGACCTTGCTCTTGGGCGGAAAGTCGCAATCTGATTTACTTCGTTTGGCCGATTACCAACGATTTGGCGAAACCTTCGTGACTACAGAAGATGGCTCCTTGGGCGAAAAAGGTTTTGTGACCATGCACTCGGTTTGGCGAAATCAAGATTTCGACAAAATCTATGTTTGTGGCCCGAAACCTATGATGAAAGCTGTGGCGAAATTAGCTGATGAAAAAGGTGTTTGGTGCGAGGTCTCTTTGGAAAATCTGATGGCCTGCGGCTTAGGTGCTTGCCTCTGCTGCGTGGAAGACACGGTTGATGGCCATGTGTGCGTCTGCAAAGAAGGTCCGGTATTTAATATAAGGAGGTTGAAATGGTGAACATGACGATAGACTTGGGGCGCGGCCTCGTGCTGCGCAACCCAGTGATGACGGCTTCGGGTACCTTCGGCTATGGCGAGGAGTACACCGATTTCGTGGATTTGGCTCAATTGGGCGGCATCATTGTGAAAGGCACAACGCTCCATCCGCGCGAGGGCAATCCCTACCCGCGCATGGCGGAGACTGCCTCTGGAATGCTGAACTGCGTCGGGCTGCAAAACAAAGGTGTACAATATTTTATCGACACGATATACCCGCGCATCAAGGACTTTGATACCAATGTGTTGCTCAATCTTTCTGGCTCTTGCCTGGATGATTACGTGAAAGGCGCCGAGATGGTGGATGCTTTGGATAAGATTCCCGCCATCGAGCTGAATGTCTCTTGCCCCAACGTGAAGCAAGGTGGCATGGCCTTCGGCGTGACTTGTGCAGGCATCTCACAGGTGGTTGCCGAGGTGCGCAAGGTCTATCATAAACACTTGATGGTCAAGCTCTCGCCGAATGTGACCAACATTGCCGAAATCGCTTTGGCAGCAGAAGCCGCTGGTGCCGATTCCGTTTCGTTAATCAATACCTTGATGGGCATGGCCATCGATGCGGAAAGGCGCAAGCCGAAGCTGTCTGTGATTACTGGCGGCTTGTCGGGTGCCTGCGTGAAACCTGTGGCCTTGCGCATGGTGTGGCAAGTGGCTAAGGCAGTAAAGATTCCCGTAGTAGGTTTAGGCGGCATTAGCAACGCCACTGATGCCGTGGAGTTCATGCTCGCCGGTGCCTCAGCCGTCGAAATCGGGACGGCCAATTTCATTGATCCAGCTGTTTCGGCGAAGGTCGCTTGGGGTATTAACGAATATTGCGAACGGCACGGTTTCCAAGAGGTTACAGACCTGATTGGTGCTTTGGAATGCTAATGCCATTGGTCTTTTTTTATGAAATAGGTTGTAAGTGAGACCTTTAGGAACGGTTTTTGATGGGGTAATCCCTGTCTAAAACCCTCTAATCATGAAAAAAACACGTATTTACTTTCTTTTGGCAGTCTTTACTGTCATCGGCTTTGCGCTTGGATTGACCTTCGACAACCTTTTCACCAAATCATACGCCGATGAACGTAAGGCGGAAGCCCTTCTTCCCAGCGAAAACGCTTTTGAGGTTACGGCAACAGGTACAAGCCGAAGTGCAGACTACGAAATCGTCACCATCTACGGACGCAAATACATCATCTTCAGCAATGGTGAAGACATTGAGGTGTTGAATTACTAAATCAACCTTTATCAAACAAAATTCACCTCTGGGTTGATTCTTATGCCGAATTTGGCTTCCACGGAATCTTGGATTTTGTGGGCAAGTTCCACAATGTCTTGGCCTTTCCCTCCGCCGTAATGCACGAGTACGAGAGCCTGCTTTTCATACACGCCTACATGCTCGTTGCGCCAGCCTTTCCAACTATCGGTCCCTGAACTTGTCGAAGGGCCGAAAGGTCGTAGAATTGAAGGACCGCAATGCTCAATCAGCCACCCCGCCGGCACTTTCACCATGCCATTAGGCTCGTCATAATGAGGAATGTCAGGGTAATCCTTTTGCAAAGCCTCAAATTGTGTCCTTTCAATGACGGGGTTCTTGAAGAAACTTCCAGCACTGCCAATTTGCTTCACATCAGGCAGTTTGGCATTGCGGATGGCGCAGATGGCGTCGTGAAGTTGCTGTAATGTGGGATTATCTATGCCGTTTTGCTCCAAATAAGTTTTGATGTTGCCGTACTCAAGGTGGAGCGGCGCATTTTTCTTTAACTGGAAATCCACCGAGGTGATGACAAATATGCCTTTCAACTTACTTTTGAAGACACTCTCGCGGTAGCCAAAACGACATTCTTCTTTGGAAAATACTTTGGTCGCGCCTGAGGTCAAATCCATAGCCATGCATTGCAAAAAACTGTCTTTCAGTTCCATGCCGTAGGCACCAATGTTCTGAACGGGTGCCGCCCCAACCTTGCCTGGAATATGGGCCAAGTTTTCCACACCATGCCAACCTTTGCCGACGCAGAATCGTACAAACTCAGGCCAGTCTTCGCCGGCTTGCGCACGAACCACAACGTCGTTTTCGTCTTCATGAAGGGTTTCTATGCCTTTTGTATTGATGAAGACCACGAGACCATCAAACGCCTCGTTTTGGAAAAGGATGTTGTTTCCTCCGCTGAGAATCAGAGTCTTATACTTTTGCAATTCTCCTGATTTTATGAGCGTTTGAAGCTCGCAAAAGTCATTGATTTCCACGAAATACTTTGCTACTGTATCGAAGCCGAAGCTGTTATACTGCTGGAGGTTAAAGTTGGTTTTCATGGAGCATCATTGTTGTTTTAACGTATCTTGCTCTTCAAGCAACTCATAATCGGACTGTATCTCCACTGCGGGTTTGTCGGAAGCGTTCAAAGGGGAAATGACGGATTGTCCGATTTGTTTTTCTAGATTTTTGCGCGCAGTTTTGGCGATTTTTCCACCCTCAGTTGCCACGCTTTTGTTCTCAGCAAAAGTCTTTGGCTCTCGAGTCTTGGAAATGGCGGTCGTGGACACCTCCGCCAGCATGTTCAACACCAGTTCAATGTTGGTCATGTTGTCACGAAGGCTTTCTTTTTTAAGGCCTTTTAGTTGCTTGTATTCCTTTATGGAAAGGTCACTCCAAGCTTTAGTCATCTCGTTAGTGAGAATGGCATAGTCACGTTCTTCTTCTATGCCGCGAGCTTTCCATTCATCAGTCAGTTTCTTGCGCATTTCAATGCTTTGTAGTCGTTGGTTTATCCAGCCTTCAGTGTAGCCCTTGGCACGGTAATACTCGGCACCGCGAAGAATAGCCTTTTCTGGATCGGCTATCTCATTCAAACGTTCATTACCCACTTCGGCCAACCACATTTTGAACGGTTCTGCTTTAGGCGAAGGGATGGACTGCACTAAACGGAGGATATTTTTGGTGGTCATACAGTCGGTCTTGTAGTATTTGCCGTCTGCCGCCTTCATTTTCAGTCCGTGACAGTTTGTCACGACCTCACTTCCTTCTGCTTTCAGCCTCTGTTTTAGTTTTCTCCAATAGGCTCCAGGATCTTTACTTGCTGATTCGGATAACACATTACAAATGTCAACAACAGAAAAGTACCATTCCTCGCTTTCTGCATCCCAATGTGTTCTCACTTGCTTTTGTTCAAAAAGTTTAATTTTATCAGTCATGTATGGTGATTTTTTGCAAATATAGTGAAAAAGTTCGAATTAGTGCAAGGATGGAGAAAAGTTATTATCTTTGTCCCATGAAACGCGCCATAGTATCGGTTATCAATGACTTGGTCACGGACCAAAGGGTCAACAAGTCGTGCCTGGCCTTGCAAAAGGTTGGATATGAGGTGCTTTTAGTGGGTAGGCAACAACGCAAAAGCCCTCCTATGGACGAAAGGCCATACGCCACGCACCGCATGAAGTTACTTTTCGAAAAAGGCCCTTTGTTTTATGCCGAATACAACATCCGATTGTTTTTCTTCTTGCTGTTTCATCGCGCCAATCTTTTGTTGTCCAATGATTTGGATACGATTTTGCCCAATTATTTCATCTCGCGTCTGAAAGGCATCAAAATGATTTTCGACAGCCATGAATACTTCACTGAAACACCCGAATTGGTCCATCGTCCCAAGGTGCAAAAGGTTTGGAAACGAATTGAAGGCTTTGTGGTTCCCAAGTTGAATGAAATGATTACCGTTTGCAATAGCATCGCCGACCTTTTTCGAGAGAAATATGGTGTAAAAGTACATGTCATCCGCAATATTCCTCCACGAAAAGCTTTGCCCCCAAAAGGCGATAAAGAGACGTTGGGCTTGCCTGCCGACAAACACCTATTGGTGCTGCAAGGTTCCGGCATCAACATTCAACGGGGAGCAGAAGAATTGGTGCAAGCCATATCGCTATTGGACGACTGCTTTCTGATGATTATCGGTGGAGGCGATGTGTTGCCCATTCTGAAGCAAATGGTTGTAGACCTGAAAATTACCGATAGAGTGCGCTTCTTCCCTAGGATGACCTACCAACAGATGATGGCACACACGCAGCTTGCCGAATTGGGTTTCTGCCTCGACAAAGACACCAACCTCAACTATCGATTCAGCCTGCCCAACAAACTCTTCGACTTCATCCAAGCCGGTGTGCCGATAGTGGCTTCGCATCTCACTGAAATCGAAAAGATTATCAGACAATACGATTTGGGCTTGTTCATCGAAAACCATGAACCTGTTACCATAGCCGCCACGATTCATGAGGCTTTGTCAGATGAGGTGAGAAGAGCACAATGGAAACAAAATTTGAAAGTTGCGGCACAGGATTTGTGTTGGGAAAACGAAGAGCAGAAATTGCTTGAAATCTATCGTCATTATGACTGAGAACCACCTACATATCATTGCTTTTGACGTGCCTTATCCTGCCAATTACGGCGGGGTCATAGATGTGTTTTATCGCTTGAAGGCCCTCATAGAAGCGGGCGTTAAGGTGCATTTGCATTGCTTTGAGTATGGTCGTGGCGAACAGGAAATCCTGAAACGTTGCCATGAGGTAAAGTATTATAAGCGCGATACTTCGTTCATCAAACAGCTGAGCCTCACACCTTTCATCGTCAATTCGCGCCGTTCTGAAACTTTGGTTCAAGACTTGCTGAAAGACAATTATCCTATCCTTTGTGAGGGCTTGCATACGACTGCTGTTTTGTTGGACAAACGATTGAAAAACAGAAAGATATATGTCCGTGCCCATAATGTGGAACATGATTATTATAAAGGCTTGGGCGATTCGGAAAACTGTGTTTGGAAAAGGTTTTTCTATCATGCCGAGGCATGGAAATTAAAGCGTTATGAACCTGTTTTGAAAAATGCAGCTGGGATTTTTGCCATCTCGCAAAAAGATGCGGATTATTTCAGCAAACGCTATAAGAATGTGGTGCTCGTACCAGGTTTCAATGCCGCGGATTCAGTATGCTCGGAATTAGGCAGGGGTGAGTATGTTTTGTATCACGGCAACCTGTCGGTTAGGGAGAATGAAGATGCTGCCAAATGTCTGATTGAGAATGTGTTCTCTGAACTTGACATAGCTTGCGTCGTATCAGGTTTGAATCCTTCCGACAAATTGAAAAAGCTGGCTGATAATTATTCAAATGTGACTTTGGTGGCCAATCCCGACGATGCAGAAATGATTGATTTGTTACGCCAAGCCCAAGTGAACATTTTGGTGACGAACCAGCCTACGGGGTTGAAACTGAAGCTGTTGAATGCGATGTACAATGGTCGTTTCTGTTTGGTCAATTCCGACATGGTGAAGGGAACCTCACTTGAAAGCCTATGCGTGGTGGCCGATGAACCCGAGCAAATGATAGCCGAAATCAAACGGCTGATGGAGGAAGATTTCACCGAAGATGACATTGAAGAACGCGATGCCCAGATGCGGCAACTTTATGATAATGAAGCTAATGCGCGGAAAATCATTGAAGCTATAAGCTTTAAGCCGTAAGCTATAAGCCCTTGACTGAGGCCTTTTGCTTACGGCTTATAGCTTAAAGCTTATAGCTCAAAATCATTCCATCTCCGAGCAAACCACCGTCCCGTTTTTGCAGTTGGCGATGCGCGAGGGATATTTTTGCATTAAGGTGTAGTTGTGCGTGGCCATCAGCACGGCAGTGCCATTCTCGCTGATGCGGCGCAGCAGTTTCATCACTTCGAGGGTCGTGTCGGGGTCGAGGTTGCCGGTGGGCTCGTCGGCAATGATGACATCGGGGTCGTTGAGTAGGGCTCGGGCGATGGCGACACCTTGCTGTTCACCGCCCGACATCTGGTGGGGCATACTCTTGCGCTTGTCGTCTAATCCCACCTTGGCCAGCACTTCATCTATGCGTCGTGAGATTTCGGCTTTCTCCGTCCATCCTGTGGTACCTAATACAAACTCCAAGTTTTTCTCCACACTGCGGTCAAACAGCAGTTGGAAGTCCTGAAACACAATGCCAATCTTGCGACGCAAATAGGGTATGTCTTTCTTTTTGAGCTTGGTGAGGTCGTAACCGGCTACTCGAACAATGCCGTCGCGGGCAGGCAACTCGCCGTACAAAGTCTTCAACAATGAGGATTTTCCGCTTCCTGTGCGACCGATAAGATAAATGAACTCGCCTTTGTTCAACGTCAGGTTGACATTGGAAAGGACGAGGTTCTCCCTCTGGAAAATGGATGCGTTTTTTATCTCGATGATAGGTTCAGACATATTTAGATTCAATATTCAAAATTCAAAATTCAAAGATTCAAAATTCGACCACATTTATCGGCTGCCACGTTGTGACAGCCCTACAACTCCAAACTCCAAACTCCAAACTTCTAACTATCAACTGTCAACTGCTAACTGTCAACTGCCAACTACCAACTACCAACTTCCCGAAGCTCCACCTCCTCCGAAGCCTCCTCCACCAAAGCCACCAAAGCCTCCTCCACTAAAGCCGCCACCGCCGAAACCGCCTCCGCTAAAGCCACCGCCACCCATAGGAATCCAAATGGTGCGAGTGCCGCCGCCCGAATAATTCTGACCGCCGCCACTGGAAAACTTGATAAAAATGATGATGATGGCGATGATAAAAAGCAGCGTAAGCCACCCGGGGAAGGGACTGTCATCGGTATATTCGTCTTGCGTGAACTTGCCCGAACAGAGGTTCATGATGGTGTTGACGGCATTGTCGATACCTGTGTAGTAGTCGTTTTCCTTAAAGGCGGGGATCATCTCGCGTTCGATGATGAGCTTAGCCGTGGCATCGGTGACATATTCCTCCATGCCATAGCCAGGGCTGATGTTGACCTTTCCTCCTTCGCTGCCTTTCTTGGGCTTCACGAGGATGACCACACCATTGTTCTTGCCTTTTTGTCCCACGCCCCAGCTGTGCCCGATTTCCGTGGCATATTGTTCAATGCTGTAGCCTTGAAGGTCGTCGACGAGCAAGACAAGGATTTGAGTGGAAGTGCTGTCGTTGTATGCCACGAGTTTGTGCTCCAGAACACCAATTTGATGTGAGGTCAAGGTGCCCGCGTAGTCGTTCACCAAACGCGGTGGGTTGGGCGGACTCGGCAACTGAGCCTTCAAGCCTGTGCCAAAAAACAGCACAAGCAAAAGGCAGAGCAGCAGGCTGTATTGTTTAGTTGTTTTCATAGGAAATGTCGTCAGGGATTTCATTGGTGTTGTCGGATTGGCAGGGGAAATAGTTCTTCAGTTTTTCGCCGCAGCGTTGGATGCCTTGTTCGAGGCCATCGGCGAAGCGACCTTCTTTGAAATGGTTCATCATCAGGTCTTTGACATCGTTCCAAAAGCCATCCTCCACCACTTTGTTGATGCCCTCGTCGCCAAGGATGGCAAACTTGTGGTCTCTGGCAGCGAGATAAATGAGCACGCCATTGTGCAATTTGGTTTCGTTCAGTTTCAGGCGGTTGAAGACGACAAGGCTGCGCTCTTCCACATCGCCACGGCAATGGTTCTCGATATGCACTTTGATTTCACCCGAGGTGTTGAGTTCGGCCTGCTTGATGGCTTCCACCACGCGGCGATCTTCCTCGCGGTTCAGAATGGTAATGGCGTTCGACATGTTGTTTCTTTTCTGCAAAAATAGACATCTTTTTTGATATTTTTGTAAATTTGCCCCATATTTAAATCAAATCATCATGAAAAAGTTATTTGCTGTCCTTTTCGCTTTGGCGATTTCTGTTGTTGGAATTGCGCAAACGCCCCAGTCTCATTCTGGTCAAGGACTGTTTGCCGGTCGTCAGAAATACGGACTGATTGAGGGTAAACTCGGTCGTGCGTTTATGCCATCGGGTGAAGGGACAGGCGGCGATGCCAATGTGTTTTACGGCGGAGCTGGAATAAACATTGGCATTGTGCTGAAGAATAATTTGCTTGGCATTGGCGGTGCCTTCGAGTGCGTGGACCTGATGGACAAGTCTTATTCCTTCCCGATTTTTGTGGAATTGAGGCATTATTTTGCCGATGATGTGTCACGTGGCTTTTTTGTGGGTGCCAAAGGAGGCTGGATTTTGGGCGGCCAAAAGTCGTTTTCAACCGTAAAGCCATTGGAGGATGAGGAATTGTTAGGTTCCACAACGCGTTCAATGAAAGGCCCCTATGGTGAAGTAATGGTGGGCTATCGCTTCGGCAGCTTTGATTTCTTCGTGTCGTATAATTATCGCGTTGTCAATTACAAAACGAGCTATTTTGATAACTCATTGTACGACGAGTCGTGGAAGAAAAACATGCACGTGGTTATGGGAGGATTGTGTCTCCGCTTGTTCTGAAACTTATTGAAATCAAGAGGGTTATGAACAGGGCTTTGAAAATGATGGCAGCCATAATGTTGATGATGGCTTTTGCAGCGGGTTGCAACAAACTGGAAGACTCTAATAGCAGTGGGAACAATAGTAGTGACAGTATTGTAACTCCTATTGTAAATGCACACGATTACGTTGACCTGGATCTTCCAAGCGGTACCTTATGGGCCACTTGCAATGTGGGAGCAGACACGCCGGAAGAGGTTGGTGATTATTATGCTTGGGGCGAAATTGAGCCCAAAGACAGCTATGATTGGGAGAGCTACAAATATGGTGATGTTGTCAATCAGCGTTTCGAAATGACCAAGTACTGCACCGATTCATGTTGGGGGCTCCATGGTTTTGTTGACGGCCTGACCGTTTTGGAGTCTGCTGACGATGCGGCTACGGCCAATTGGGGCCTGGATTGGCGCATGCCAACTAAGGAAGAATGGGAGGAAATATACCAAAATACGTCCTGTACATTGGCGGTCCAAAACGGTGTGAAAGGGCGGCTCTTAACCGGTTGTAATGGCAATAGCATCTTCTTGCCCTTTACAGGTTTCCGTTTGGATGGAGAGTTTATAGGCCCAAGCCTTGGCATCTACTGGTCGAGTTCGCTCCATGCAGGTTTTTCGGAGCGTGGATGGAGCTTCCACTACGACATGGATGGCTGCCACGTGTGCGGAACTTACGAGCGCAGTCGAGGGCAAATTGTTCGGGCGGTGCGCGTTAAGAAATAATTGGACTGTACTTGAAACAATAATCCCCACGATGCTAAGGCACTGTGGGGATTTGTTTTGGGTATCAATAAAGCAAGCCGAACATCCACAAGGGGATTTTGTTTCCAAAGCCCACCTCGGTTTCATCGATAGCTAAATAACTATTGGGGATATCCTTGATTTGGTCGAAGCTTTTCTTGCGCCCGCCCACTTCAAAGAGGTACGTCCCGTCAACTAGGAAATCACCCTTTGGCGGATAGGTCACCTGATGCGATTGACTCAACTGGTTGAAGAAGAACAACTCACGCATTGTGCCTATGTTGGGCTGCATCGTGAAAGCGTTCATGAGGTTGGTGTTGTTGAGGTAGATCTTTTCCGGGCGCGACAGGTCCGACAGCTTTCGGGGCGTGTCGGTGAGCAATGAGAGTAGCCCAGCCTTTTCCAAGGCATACAGCATCTTCAGCCCTTGGTTTCGGTCGGTGTCCAACTCGCGGTAAAGTTCCGACATGTTGGGCTTCTGTGGCACCTGCTCGGCCAGAATCATGAACATCTTCTTGGCTTTCTTGATGGTGGATTGCTCCACGTTCTCAATCACAGCGTAGTCGTTCTCCAGGATGTGGTTGACCACATTCTGCAAGCGGTTGGCATAGCCTCCGTAAATGTCTTTGTAGAAAGGATAATACCCAATCTTCAGATATTGTACGAAAGCAGGCAATACCTTGAAGCCGTCACCGATGATTTCCGTGGCGATGCTCTTGTGCTTTTTCAGCAGGTCCTTCAACTCGATGACGGGGATGTCCTTGATGCCTTCAAACTTCAGGTACTCGCGGAACGAAAGTCCTGTCAGGGTGTATTCCATCAGCCTTCTTGAAAGGTCGCCTTTGCCTCTCTCCATTTTGAGCATCGACGAGCCTGTGTAGGCAACGTAAAGCCCGGGGTAGTTGTCGTTGAGGTTTTTCAAGACGGTCTGCCACGAGTCCAAATAATGAATCTCGTCAAGGAAAAGATAGCGACCGCCATAGGCATAATAGTCTTCCACCACATCCGCAAAAGCGTGTGTCGCAAACCACAGGTCGTCCAATGAAGCATACAGCACTTCCGAAGTGTCGGGGAAGGCTTCCTTGATGTGCTGGAGTATCAGCGTGGACTTGCCCGTGCCTTTTGGCCCTTTGATGCCGATAAGGCGGTCTCTCCAGTCGATTTCCCCGAACAGGTATCGTTTGAAGTCGGTGGAGGTGGCTTGAAGCTTCCTGTCCAAGACTTTTTGTAGGTATTCTATTGTGTTCATAGCGGTTGTATTATGCCGCAAAGATACGAATAATATTTCAAAACACAAGTATTTTGCAGGAAATAATGTTTCAAAACACTAAAATGAATAAAAAATAATGTCTGAACATACTAATTCAATAATAAAAATAGTGTTTGAAAACACTAATTGTATAATTCTGCATTTCAACCTTGCTAAATCACGCTTTTTTTAGTTTCTTTGCAATCTCAAACAACTAAAACAGAATCGATATGAATAGAACTTTGAAGGCAACAGCAGTCCTAATGCTGATGATGATTTTTGCGGCGGGATGTACAAAACCAAATGAGCCGAATAATGGAGGAAACACTAACGATAGTATTATTGACCACAGCGGAACGCTCGATGGCCACGATTTTGTTGACTTAGGTCTTCCTAGCGGTACGTTGTGGGCCACTTGCAATGTGGGTGCTGAGGCGCCCGAAGGTTATGGCGATTACTTCGCTTGGGGCGAGACGGGACCGAAAGCAGTTTATGATTGGACTACCTACAAGTATTGCAATGGGGATTTCGACCAATTGACCAAGTACTGCCAAGAGGCTAGCTATGGCTATGATGGTTATACCGATGATTTGTATGATTTACAACCTTCGGATGACGCGGCTACAGTGAATTGGGGCGAGGGTTGGCGTATGCCGAGCGCCACTGAAGGCGAGGAATTGCTGAGCCAATGCGAACTTAAAAGAGACACGGTTAATGGCGTACCGGGATTGTGTATTGTTGGAAAAAATGGCAACTCGATCTTTCTTCCTTCGGGAGGTGCGAAAGGGGACTTCGTTGGCCCTTCCCCCGAGTCTTTGCAAGTGGGTGGCCACGGCTATTATTGGGTCAATGACAGATGTTACGCTTTTAATAATCAAATGGTAGGGTGCTACGATCACATGGCGAATTTTATCAGCTTACCTGTCGTCTATAGTGCTGGTGGGAGGACGGAGCGTATGATAGGCATGTCTGTCCGTCCAGTTCGTTCAGCAGAATAATTCTATATGCGTTATAAAAGTTAAAATCCCCGCAATACCAAATGGCGTTGCGGGGATTTCTGTTTTCTGATAAAGACCATGACCGCTTCAACATTCGTCAAAGCGGTCATAGTCATAGTCACAAGTCATAGTCGAATCAAAGCTTCTCCATATTCCTCTTCACGAATTCGCTCAAATCCTTGCCTCGCTGCGGCACTTTCAAAACATCAACTTTCCTGTAAAATCTGCAACATTTCAGCGGGCGAAACCACAATGGGTGTTTTGGGGAAGTGTTTCGCGTTGCCCGTGATGACAAAAGATCCTTCCTTTGAAAGAGCAACTTCGTAGAATACGGCATCGGTCGCATCGGCAAACTCCAATCCGCTTTCGGTTCTGTCCACATTCAGTCCGTTCTTTAAGATGGAACCTATCATATTTGCGACATCTTCGTCTAATAAGTTGAACTTGTCCCTGTGCAGCACGTTGTCGTATTCTCCGACAATCTCCTCATTGTATAGTGGCACGATTTTCTTCAAAGCCATCGCTTCAATCACTTTTACCGTGGGAGCATCGGGGTTGTGGGTAATCATTGCCGACACAAGTACATTTGTGTCGAAAACAGCATAGGTTTTCATCGTTCAGCCCTCGCTTTTCTGATTTCCTCGTCGATTTCCTCAATGGTTAGGTCTGGTGTTTCGCCTCGTTCTGCCCGCTCTCTCATCTTGCGGAAAGCCTCGTAACTGTCTGAATTGCTGGCTTCCCTTTGCGCCCTAATCTCGAAAGGAATCCTTCTGCGCTGAACAACCGCTCTTGCAAAGACATTGATTGCTGTATTGCTGCTCATGCCAAACTCGGCACATAGTGCATCAAACATTTTTTTCAGTTGTGAGTCCATCCTCACTGTCATGGATACTTGCGACATGGCTATTTCTTGTTTTTATGACGCAAAAATACACATTTTATTTCATTATGCCATAAAACCATATAAAATTTATGTCATCTTATGTCTTTTTTGCAAAAAAATGACCGCTTCAACAATCGTCAAAGCGGTCATGGTCATTATCCCGAGTCGTAGCCGGATTACAGTTTCTCCATGTTCCTCTTCACAAACTCGCTCAAATCCTTGCCCTTCAGCAAGTTCTTCGAGATTGATGCGAGATTTTGTTATCCAAAAATGTCAGAATGGGTTCCTGTATCGATCATTACCAATACAAGGCGGTTGTCCTCTTTAGCCCAAACCAACAACCAATCGGGTTTGATGTGGCATTCCCAAAAGCCTGCATAGTTTCCTGTCAGTTTGTGGGGTTGGTATTTCTCTTGGAGGGTGCCTGTCTCTTTGAGTTCGGCGATAACAGACTCAAGCAAAGAAAGGTCATAGCCTCTTTTTTTCAACAGTTTGACCTTTCTTTTGAACAATCCTGTGTATTCAATCTCGTACATTATTGCAGGCATTGTTCTATGAGGTCATGAGCATCCTTTGCTTTGTAGGTCTTGCCGGAACGATACTCGGCAATAGCTTCGTCAAGAGAACCTTTCTTTGTTTTTGTGGTGCTTTGCTTTGTCACTTTTCCGCCAAGCGTGATGAACAACTCGATGAGTTTTTTCATGGCGGTACTTCTGCCATCATATTCTATTGTTGCTGTAGCCATTTCTCTTTGTTTTGCACCTGCAAAAATACTATTTTCTTTCAGAAAGTGGTTGGTTTGGATTATTTTTGTTTCTTTGCAATCTCAAACAACTAAAACAGAATCGATATGAACAGAGCTTTGAAGGTAATGGCAGCTATAGTGCTGATGATGGTTTTTGCGGTGGGTTGCACAAAACCAGAAGAACCAAACAATGGAGGTAACAATAACAATCAAAATGATACTATAGTTGATCCAAATAATGGAGGAGGAAACAATGGTAATAATGACAATGATGTGCGTGTGACTACTTACGCACCTCAGGACATTACTGCAACGACCGCAAAATGTGGTGGTGATGCGATTGTTGTCCAAGGGCTTTCACTAAGTGGGCTTGGTGTGTGCTGGAGTTCAGAGAGCAATCCTACGGTGGAAGATGCACACTTAACTACCTCAAATTGGAATGACCCATACGTTTGTACAATTACTGGTCTCGAACCAAGTTCATGTTATCATATTCGTGCATTTGCAATACGTGGTTTGGTGTATTATTATGGAGAAGATGTGAGTTTTACAACCGAGGGTGGAGAATTGCCGACTGTGTCAACTATGGAAGTGACAAATGTTACAGCGTATTCAGCGAAGGGTAGTGGTAGTGTCACTTCAGACGGAGGCGTTCCAATTACAGAAAGAGGTGTTTGCTGGAGTACGGTTCCTAATCCTAATGTTGATGGAGCCCATGCTAATGTGGGAGTCGGTTTTGGTAATGGTTTAGGTATATTTGCTGTAGATATGGATAGTCTTGCCCAGAATACTACATATTATGTTCGTGCCTATGCCAAGAATTACTATGGCGTTAGCTATGGTGAACAGGTTAGTTTTAGTACTTTGATAGGAGAACTGCCAATGGTGACAACTATGGAAGCTACAGATATTGCATTAAATTCAGCCAAATGTGGTGGGACGGTTGTTTCCGAAGGAAGTCTCCCTGTAACTAACCGTGGAATTTGCTGGAGTACAACACCTAGTCCAACAATTGATGATGCCCATGAAAGCATGAACTCGGGTATGGGAGCGTTTACTGTTTTTATGTTAGGTCTTGAGAGAAATACTACATATTATGTTCGTGCTTATGCTGAAAATTATTATGGTGTCAGTTATGGAGAACAGAAGAGTTTTGCCACATTGAACCCTCCTATTGGTGTTACATACAATGGACATGAATATGTTGATTTGGGGTTGCCTAGTGGCACTTTATGGGCAACTTGCAATGTTGGGGCGACAACCCCGGATGGCTATGGTGATTATTTTGCTTGGGGTGAAGCGGAACCTAAAGCCGTTTATTCTTGGAATACATACAAATACAATGTTGGTGAATTCATTGGTAATAACTATCAACTTACCAAGTATTGTAACAATCCAAATGTCGGTTACAATGGTTATGTTGACAATCTATTGGAATTGGAGCCGGTTGACGATGCTGCCACTGCCAACTGGGGTAATGGGTGGTGTATGCCTACGTGGGGACAATGGTTTGAATTGAGCCGATATACAACAAACTTTTGGGCAAACCAAAATGGAGTGAATGGTTGGTTCTTTGTTGCAGCAAATGGTAATGTGCTTTTCTTACCCGCAGCAGGCATTCGTGTAGAAGATTATGGTGGCGATGATGACTGCTATGGTTACTATTGGTCAAAAAGTCTCTACGGAAATCATTGCTACACAGCAATGTTGTTCCCTTTCACTTCGACCAGTAACAATATGGATAATTATCTCGGCCGTCCCTGGGGCTGTTCAGTCCGACCAGTGCGTTCTGCAAAATAAGAGTCTTTCCGAGTACGACGCATTTGGTGAAATTGCCATTTTTTGACAACAATACCAATGCGCATTACAAGAAATAGTTCTTCCAAATCGTCTTAAGGTCTCTGGTTGTGAACTTCATTCCATATTTTAAACGAAGGTTTTTTGGCCTTGAATACCAATCTGTAATTTTTCCGATAGAAGCTCTAGGCATTCTTAATTGTTGGCAATAATCAACTATCTCTTGCATTTCTTGCTCGTTGATGTCTATTTTCATTTTAGATAGAGCACGAGAAGCACATTTTACTCTGTTTTCATCATTAGGGTGGCTAAATTCATCTTGAGGGTGCGCTTGGGAGTTGATCCAATCTAATGATGCTTTTATCATCCTATTCATAATTCATCTTTTTAGTTCGTTTTTGTTATTTTACAGTTTTTCAAGATTCCTCTTCACAAACTCACTCAAATCCTTGCCCTTAAGCAAGTTCTTCGAGAGCAAAGCGAGGTCGTAAATCTGCCGAATCGTGGCTTCCTGTGCGGCTTCGTCCTTGTCCAAAATGCCGGTGATGACGGGGCTGTTGGTGTTGAGCATCAGCGTGTAGCTGTCGGGCATGGAGCCGTAGAACGACATCGGGCCGCCGCCCATCAGCTCCATCTCCTTCATACGGCGCATCCACTCGTTTTGGGTGACCTCCACGGGAGCGGCCTCTGCACCTTCGTTGCTGAACTCCACGTTGAACTTCACCTTATCGATTACTTTTTCGAAGGCAGCCTTCACGGTTTCCTTCTGCTTGTCGTCGAGGCCCGAGGCGGCTTCCTTGTCGTCCTTCAAGATGAGTTTGTCGATGGTGTTGGAGTCCACACGGGCAAACATCGCGCGGTTGTCACCGCCTTTCTCGCCTTCCTTCTGCTCGTAGGCGCTGATGAAATGCGGGTCGAGGATGCCGTCCATCATCAAGACGTTGTAACCCTTGGCCTTGGCATTCTCGATGTTGGTGTATTGGTCGTCCTTGTCGGTGGCATACAGGTAGACGAGGGCCTTGTTCTTGTCGGTTTGGTTTTCCTTAATCAAGGCCTTGTATTCCTCGATGGTGTAGTATTTGTCGTCGGTGTCCTTGAAGAGGAAGAACTTCTCGGCGCGCTCGTAGAACTTCGGGTCGCTCATCATGCCGTATTCGATGAACACGCGGATGTCGTCCCAGTTCTTCTCGTAGGCCTCACGGTCTTTCTTGAAGAGTTCCTCCAGTTTCTCGGCCACCTTCTTGGTGATGTAGGTCGAGATTTTCTTCACGTTCTGGTCGCTTTGCAGGAACGAGCGGCTGACGTTCAGCGGGATGTCGGGCGAGTCGATGACGCCGTGCAGCAGCGAGAGGAACTCGGGCAGGATGCCTTCGACGCTATCGGTGACGAAGACCTCGTTGCAGTAGAGCTGGATCTTGTTGCGCTGGAACTCGTAGCGGTTCTTCACCTTCGGGAAATAGAGGATGCCCGTGAGGTTGAAGGGGTAGTCCACGTTGAGGTGGATGTGGAACAGCGGCTCGCCGAAGTTCATCGGGTAGAGCGTGTGGTAGAAGTCGTTGTATTCCTCGTCCTTGATGTCGGTCGGGGCTTTCTTCCACAGCGGTGCCACGTCGTTGATGATCCAAGGTTTCTCCACTTCCTTGGTCTTGGGTTTGCCGTCCTTGTCGGTCTCGCCCTCGATGGGTTCGCTGACCTTGTGGGTGCCGAACTGGATGGGGATGGGCAGGAACTTGCAGTATTTGTTGAGCAGTTCACGGATGCGGCCTTCTTCAAGGAATTCCGCTGCATCGTCAGCGATATAGAGGATGACGTCGGTGCCGCGGTCGCCCTTGGGGATCTCGTTCATGGTATATTCCGGGCTGCCGTCGCACTCCCAGATGACGCCGTTGGCGCCCTCTTCCTTGCAGGACTTCGAGATGAGCGATACCTTCGAGGAGACCATGAAGGCGGAGTAGAAGCCCAGTCCAAAATGTCCGATGATGTTGGCGGCTTCGGCCTCACTTTGGGTCTTGAACTTGGCGATGAACTCCTCCGCGCCCGAGAAGGCGATTTGGTTGATGTACTTGTCGACCTCTTCGGCATTCATGCCGATGCCGCGGTCGCGGACGGTGAGGGTCTTTTTCTTCTTATCGACTTCCACCTTGATGGTGAGGTCGCCGAGCTCGCCCTTGAACTCGCCTGAGGCAGCCAAGGCTTTCAGTTTTTGCGTGGCATCCACGGCATTGCTGATGATTTCACGCAGGAAGATCTCCTGGTCCGAATAGAGGAACTTCTTGATGACAGGGAAAATGTTTTCTGTCTTGACTCCAATGTTACCGGTTGTCATATCGTTATGTATTTAAAATTCAAAGATTCAAAGATTTAAAGATTTAAAGATTTAAAGATTTAAAGATTGGGCCGCTTCGCGTCATTGCGAGAACCCCGGAGGGCTCACCGACTATAGGGAGGTAACGAACGACGAAGCAATCCAGATGACGCGCGTCCTTTGTCAAAATACGTGCCATGGCAAAAACTGACATTTTGGCAAATTCCGTTTGGTTTATCAAAATCTTAGTATATTTGTAGGTTGTATTCAAAGAAGGAAGCTTATGAAAAAACTCTATGCTTTGTTGGTGATGTTTTTCCTGATGGGAAGCGTCTCCTCCCAAGTGCTCGTCAACGAGACTTTTGAGAATGGTAATACGGTCGATCAGACCCCGGTGGGCTGGATTGGTGATGGTGGCTGGAAAGCCGGTGTCACCATCCCTGACGACAACGAAGCCCGAGGCAGAAAGCCGCATACGGGCGATTGGTACATGTACGCCAAATACAACACCGACGTGTGGATCTATAAAGAGATTCAGGCCACTGCGGGCGAATACTACCGTGTTTCGTTCTGGTATGCCACCTGGCATGTCGATCACTTCAACCTGGAAGTCAAGGCCGGTGCTAGTGCCGATGCTGCTTCGATGACGGTTCCCGTCGTGCCGATGATGGTCGTTGCCAACGAGGACTATGAACAGACCTCAGGGGTGTTCCAAGCTACCAGTTCGGGCTCCTTCTATGTGGGTTTCCACAGCGTGGCCGACAACGGTCCTTGGTACTTGTCGGTCGATGATGTCGTGATTGAACAAACAGCCCAGTACTATTGTGAGGTGGAGCCGCTTACCCCCGACACCGCAGTGTATTTCGGGGAACCAGCCTATCTTCGTTTCCTCCTCAGCAATACCGGCGAACAATCGGATACCTATCAGTTCACCAGTACGGGCAGCCTGCCGCTGACCTTCTACCAAAACGGCACGGCGGTGTCGCAGGTGACGGTGCCTTATAACACTGCCATCGAACTGGTGGCCCAGACGACTTTGCCGATGGACCTGACCGATGGCGAGATCCTCCATGCCACTTTCGACGTGACCTCCGCACACAATGTGCCGGTGCAACAAGTCGATTTCCCAATCACTGCCCTGGCGCCGGTCAGTGAATTCCCGCTGATGGAAGGCTTTGAAAACACGGTCTTCCCGCCTGCCGGATGGTTGAATTTCGCTACCAATGGCAATTATGTCTTTGAGCGCTGGACGTATAACGACTGGCCAGCCTGCACACCCCACGACGAGAGCGCGGGGATGGCCCGCTATTACAGCTACATTGCACCGGAGGGCTGGACTTGTTCGCTGGTATCGCCCAAGTTGCAACTCAACCCCACGGACAACACCGTGCGCTATTGGATCTTCCGAAACTTCAACAACAACATCAACCGTCCAGACCGAATCAACGTGTATTACTCGCCGACCACCGACAAGGCCGACGGCACCTTGCTTGGCACGGTACATCGTAATACGATGATGGAACCTGTCGTGGGCGAAGTGAGCGATTGGTATGAATACAGCTATACCTTCGACAGCCCCGAAGGCTACGGGTTTGTCATCTTCGAGGCGGTGAGCGGCTATGGATGGAACCTCTGCATCGACGACATCTCCATCAACGTCACCTCGGTTGACAACGAGCCACCGTATATGGTGTCATTGGATGGCGCGCAGACCTGGGCCGACACGGAGATGAACCTGACCGTCAGGATCTATGACGAGTCGGGGGTCCCGGATCAGATGCAGGCGACCTATACCATCGACGGTCAGTCGCAGGATGTCGTTTTCAACAGAAGCTCCAAAGCCAATTACGACTATGAGGCCACCTTGCCGGCGCAACCGAACCATACCGTTGCCAGCATCGTGTTCCATTTGGCCGATGCGCTGGGTCACACGGCCGATTCCGATCCGTACGACCTGCATTGGGATTGGCAAGCCCCCATCCTCCTTGAAGGTTTCGAAGGCGAGCAGTTCCCGCCTGCGGGTTGGTCGATCGAATCCATCAACATGAGCTGGTTCTCCTGGTACAGAGCCAGGGCAGAGTGGGCTACCAGCTGGTTCGGCGATGAATATTACGTGGTGCCGCCGCAAGGTGAGCGACAAGCTGCTCTTGAATGGGATGAGTCGGAAGAATGGGGACCTCAGGACGAGTCGCTCGTCACCCCGCTCGTTGCAATAGAACGACCCGCGGTGCTGACCTTTGAGACCTCATGCCAATATGGGGTGCCGGATTACCATGATCATTTCAAGGTGGACGTCTTGAACACCAGTACCGGCTCCTGGACGACGCTGTGGGATGCCGTCGATCAGCCGATGTTCCTGAACAACTATGACGAACCCGTAAGCATCGACTTGGCGCCGTTCCAGGGGACCAACATCCGCTTGCGTTTCCGTGGCCATAACAATGGCACCGATGTGCTGACTTATTCATGGTTCATCGACAATGTGAAGGTCGTTGCGACGGATACCATCCCCGATGATGCTGTTGGAGCGATGGTTTCCGATGGACTCCGTCTCTATCCCAATCCCGTCAAGGATCAGTTGCATATCGATTCCAAGACGACGATCCGTCAAATGACCTTGATTACGGTCAACGGCGAGATGGTCGAGAACAAGAAAGTGGATGCCAACTCGCTGGATTATCCGATGGTGGGCCTTGCCAAGGGCGTTTATATGCTTCGTCTGCTCACCGACGAGGGCGTTGTCACCCAAAAAATCGTGCTAAGTGAGTGAACCATCCGTTCATAGAAAAGGATTGCCCTTGTATGCCAAGATCCTGATTGGCATGGCTTTGGGCATCGGTCTGGGCTTGTTGGGTGTCGCCCTGCATTTCGAGACTTTCATCCATCATTGGATTGGTCCTTTTGGGACGATCTTCCTTCGTCTGCTGAAGCTGATCGCAGTGCCCCTGGTGCTTGTCTCCTTGATCATCGGGGTGGTCAACCTGAAAGACATCCGAAACCTCTCGAAAATCGGGTTGAAGACCATCCTGATTTATGTTTGCACCACCATCATCGCTGTCAGTGTCGGCTTGGGGGCGGTTAGTCTGATGAGGCCGGGGCAATTCTTCCCCAAAGACAAGCAGTCGGAATTCATGCAGCGCTATGAGCAGACAGTGACCCAGCGGGAGGCGGATATGCAGCAGGTGCAGGACCAATCGCCGTTGCAGTTTCTCGTGGAGATTGTTCCTGAGAATGTTTTCCAAACGTTTGGCGACAATTCCAAGATGCTGCAGATCATTTTCTTTGCCCTGCTGTTTGGCGTGGCTATCGTATGTGTGGGGCCTTCCAAGACGGGCAGCATTGTACGCTTTTTTAACCAATTGAATATGGTGTTGTTGAAGATCATCGACTTCATCATGGCGTTCGCTTCGATCGGCGTGCTGGCGTTGATGGCCGACCTGATTGTATCGTATTCCGGCGACTTGGGGATCTTCTCTTCGCTGGGATTGTACGCGCTCACCGTGATCGTGGCCTTGGCATTCATCAGTTTCGTGATATATCCCCTCATTCTGAAACTGTTCACCAAAAAATCGTTGAAGGAATTCTATAAGGCCGCTTTCCCCGTGCAGATGCTGGCATTCAGCACCAGCTCCAGCGCGGCCACCTTGCCCTTGACCCTGGAGCGCACCCAGAAGCAGCTCGGCGTGTCGGAGGAGGTGTCGTCGTTTGTGCTGCCGGTGGGGGTGACCATCAACATGGACGGCACCAGCTGCTATCAGGCGGTGGCGGCGGTGTTTCTTGCTCAGGTGTTGGGCTTGGACTTGACTTTCTGGCAGATGCTGTTGATCTTGGCGACGGCCACCATCTCCTCGATCGGCACTCCTGGCATCCCTGGTGGTTCCATCGTGATGTTGATGATCGTGCTCGACTCGGTAGGCATCCCGATTGAGGGGTTGGCGCTGATCATGGGCATCGACCGGCCTTTGGACATGCTTCGTACGGTGGTCAACGTGACGGGCGACATGACTGTGGCGAGTGTGGTGGACCAGGGGACAGCCGTTTAGCGATGGATGATCCTGTCGATCATCGATGGAAGCGCTTTTTTTGTTGGATGGCTGTAACTTTTTCTTTGTTCGATCGTCTTACTATTGTCCATGGTCACAATCCAATCCCTTTGGTCTGGTCTGGACATGGATAACGTAAATAGTTTCTTCATACCTTCGTGATGGAATCGGCAGGCATTGGAGTCTGCCGATTTCCGTTTGCATTGTAAAGAATCTTTACACCGCTGTAAAAAAACGTTACAGTTGATGCAAATCTTTAAATCTTAAATATCTGAATTATAGATAGTTGTGTTTTTGGCACGTCAAATGCGTTCCATGATGCATCAGCAAAAAATGTGTCATGATGAATCGTAAACAGTTTTTTTTATTGGTGGTTGTGTTCCTTGTGGCCTTGACAGCTGTCAAGGCCCAGGACACCGTCACGATGGACTTGAAAGAATGTATGCGCTACGCCGTGGAGCATTCCACCAAGATGCGCATGGCCCAAGCCGATAACCGCGATGCACAAATCGACCGGCGCGACGCCATCCTGGCCGCCTTTACACCCACAATCGATGGTAATACCTACGCCTATTCCAACTTCGGAAGGAGCATCGACCCCGAGACCAACACCTATATCCGAACGACCTCGTTCCACAATGGCTACAGTCTCTCGGCTGGCATCAACCTCTTCAATGGATTCCAGGCGGTCAATAACCTGAAAATCACCCAGACGGCCCAACTGATGGGCTTGACCAAAGAGCAACAAACCGAAGACCAAATTTGTCTCGCCACGATGGAGGCGTACTGCAATGTGTTGTATTACACCGAGATGCAGAAAGCCTTGCAAGCGCAGGTGGCTACAGCGGAAAAATCCGTGCAACTCGCTACAAGACAGGAACAACTGGGACAGAAATCCCATGCCGACGTGGTGCAGATGCAGAGCGACCTCGCTGAGCGCCAGTACCAACTGACCACCTGTCGGAACAACCTCAACAGTGCGGTCATCACCTTGAAGGATGTGATGTTTTGGCCGATTGAAAAACCGTTGAAAATTGACGAATCGTTTTCGTGGCTTCCGCAATGCGACAGCCCTACAAACGAAACGGCTGTAGGGCTGTCACACCGTGGCAGCCGAACGGACGATATTTCCCAAATGGTGGAATTTGCCAAAACCAACATGCCCGCCGTCGTTTTGGCCGAAGGCACGATGAAAAACGCCCGTCTCGCCCTCAATACGGCCCGCTGGCAGTTGCTGCCCCGCCTTTCGCTCTATGGTGGCTGGTCGTCGAGTTACTTCACCTACCCGGGCATGGAGGGCTATGTGCCCACGCCCTATTTCGAGCAATTGAAGAACAACGGCGGTGAATATGTGCAACTCTCGTTGAGCATCCCCATCTTCGACCGCCTCTCGAAGCATTCCAACATCGCAAAGCGGAAGAATGCCTTAGACCGCGCCCAAGCCGACTACGAGCAGGCGCTCCAGACGGTGGAGGCCGAGGTGCGCCGCGCCATCGCCGACCGCGACGGCAGTGCCGATGCCCTGCGCCAGGCCGACACCCGCGCCGAATTACAGCAGGAGGCCTTCACGCTGAACACCAAACGCTTCGAGCAAGGTTTGATTTCGTCCATCGAATACCAGACGGCATCGAACAACTACCTCAATGCCCTCGCGGAACAATTGAATGCCAAGCTTCAATACTTTATCAAGAATAGTGTGGTTAATTACTATGGCGGGAAATCGTATTTAGAACAATGATGCTAAGCCGTAATCATAAGAACTCTCCAACCGGAATCTCAACAATTAAACAGTTAAACAATCTACAATCAACAATATGAAATCCTACCTGAAATTCCTATCCCGCAACAAGCTCTACACCGCCATTGAGTTCATCGGATTGAGTGTGGCCTTGGCCTTCGTCATCATCAGTTTCTGCTATGTGGTGCAACAATACGCCGTGACGCGCGAGAACCCCGACCGTGAGCGGATTTATGCCATCGGGTCAGAGCAGATGACCAACGCCTACGGTGTAAAGGAATTCATCGACGGCAAAGTGCCCGAGGTTGAGGCCGTGACCCATTTCTTTTACAGCAAAAACAAACTGATAAAGTCGGGCGACGAAAAGTATTTCGGCACCGTGCTCGACTGCGACCGCGAGTTCTTCGACTTTTTCCCCGTCCAATTCAAGGAAGGCAATGCCGACAACCTGAGCAATGCCCATGTGGCTTTCGTTTCAGATAGATTGGCAGCTAAAATGGAAGGCGAAATTGTTGGCCGTCAATTAATTACTGGAAAAGATACACTGAATGTGGTGGGCGTGTTCTCCGACTTGGGCAGTTCACTGCTCCTTGAGGCGGATGTTATCGGCAACATCGAAACCAGCCGCTTTGTGGAGATGTACAGGAAAAACCCCATACTTTGGGGGACTCATATCCATACTTTCGTGAAGGTGTGGCCCCATGCCAACCCTGCCGAGTTGCAGGAAAAACTGACCACGATTTGCCAAGAGCAATACGGCGACAAGTTCCAGACTTTCTACGGCGAAGAAGGAAAGGTTTCCATGCTTCGGATGGACAAGATTTTCTTTAGCGATATGAAGACGCACCTCAAGAAAGGCGACCGCTCCATGATGCGCACGATGATTTTTGTGGGCCTGTTGCTGCTCGTTTCGGCGCTCATCAATTACATCAACCTGAACGTGGCCCTCACGGGAAAACGCGCCAAAGAGATGGCTTCGCGAAGGCTTCTCGGGGCGCAAAAGTCCGATATCGTTTGGAAGTTCCTTGGCGAGTCGCTGTTTTTCACCTTGTGTTGTTTTGCGGTGGGCTTATTGTTGGCCTACGCCTTGGTGCCTTACGTCAACCAACTGATGGAGACTGATGTGGCGGTGCATATTCCGTTCACGGCGCTTTATCTTGTCGGCTATTTGCTGATGGTCGTATTGGTGGCTTTCTTGGCTGGCATCTTGCCCGCTGCCATCATTTCGCAAGCCCGCCCTATCGATGTGGTGAAGGGCACGTTCCGTTTCCGCAGCCGCAAGGGATTGATGCGGTTTTTCATCGTGTTCCAAAACGCCATTTCCATTGTGCTGATTGCCTTGACGATAACGATGGAGTTGGAGATGCGCCACATGGTGGAGCGACCGATGGGATTGCAGACCGACAACTTGTTTTTCATCAGTTCCAAGTTGAACTTCACTACCAAATCGGAAGCCTTCAGGGAGGAACTTCGCGCCCTGCCTTGCGTGAATGAACTGGCTTTGAGCAACAACGTGCCCGGAGTGACAGGAACGACTTTGAGATTGCCGAAAATGGGCGAGACGCAACCCAATACAAGTGTCATCATATTTGAATGTGACACGACGGCGTTCCGATTGTTGGGCTTTGAGGTGCTGGAGAAGTTTAGTGAGCCGAGCGAGGGAAGTTATTGGATGACGCAATCTGCCGTGGCTGGATTGACAGGTCTGCCTTACGGCGATTACAACTACGACACGATTATGTCTTGGAAAGAGACGGCCATGGGTAGTGGCGTTTGTGGTATCATCAAGGATTTCAATATGTTGGACGCGCTTCATGCCACCGATGAGGATTATACTATAGTCTTTGGAAACGGCGGTTTGGGGTATTCGCAACTTGGCCATCTGTTGTTGGAAATCGCGGGCGACCACGACGAAGCCAAAAGCGCCATAGATGCGGTCTATAAGAAACATTCCGAGGAGATGTTTGGCTCCTACGTTGAGCCGGATCATTTCGGTTTCGTGAAGGATGTCATCGCCTCGAAATATGCCAAGACGCGCCATCAGATGCGCCTCATCGAAATCATTATGGGCATTGCCGTGTTGCTGTCACTACTCGGCCTAGTGGCCATGAGCACGCATTTCGCCTTGGAGCGCGAGAAAACCATCGCCATCCGCAAAGTGTTTGGCGGCACGATGCAGAGCGAAATCCGCCGCAACTTGAAGGAATACATCGTTATGATTTTGATTGCCAACGCGATTGCCATTCCCATGGCGGTGTGGCTATGCAAGCGCTATCTGGAGGACTTCGCCTATCGCATCGACTTGCACCCATGGATTTTCGTGGTCACGGTGGCGCTGTCGTTTGTGATTGCCATCGGTTCGGTGCTTTGGCAGATTGTCTCGGTGGCGCGGGTGAATCCGGTGACGGCGTTGAAGAAAGAGTAGTATTTATCACAAAACCAACAAAACTTGCAAAACAATGATAAAGTCCAAAGAAAAGCGTGTGGCGGCTCGCAACCGCTTGCCGTTGGAAAGGAGCCGTTCCGAGTCAAGTTCGGAATGACGGGCGACTTTCCATGTGAGAAAGAGGTTTTGCAGGTTTTGCAAGTTTTGGTCAAAAAAGAAACAACAATC
>JAEEGI010000445.1_pt1 | contig 133743 bp, 107 predicted proteins | sample 8958751 | NCBI WGS metagenome assembly JAEEGI01 (sample SAMN16246545, study PRJNA631951) | gut metagenome | biome: gut microbiome; feature: rumen; material: KS-attached | host: Bos | place: Iran: Karaj | collected 2018-10 | reverse complement strand
GACGACGTTGCGGATGTTTTTAGTTGTGTAAGCTTTCATTGTTATGTATTATGTTTTTGCGTTTTTCAGACGTAGTCTGCAAATATAGTCATTTTTCGCGCAAATACAATATTTTTCACTTTGACAGGGCCGATATGAGGTCGTCCAGCGTACGGTACAGTTCCGGGGCGGATTTCTCCGTGATGCTCCGGCATGCAACCGCTCCCGCAATCTCAAAGGGGATGCAGGACGCCTTGGACTCCAGTTCCCGGCCTTTTTCAGTGAGCTTCACAATGACCTGCCTGGCATCTGAAGCCCCGCGTTCGCGGGACACAAAACCTTCGGTTTCCATCCTCTTAAGCAGCGGCGTCACGGTGTTTGTTTCCAGATACAGCCTCTTTGCTATATCGTTCACCGGCTGGGCGTCCTGCTCCCACAGGACCATCATCACAAGGTACTGGGGATAGGTAAGGCCTATCCCGCTAAGAAGCGGATGATAGGCCTGAGTTATGAGCCTTGAAGCCGTGTAAAGACGGAAACAGAGCTGATTGTCAAGTCTAAGTTGCTCCTTCATTACAGGAAGGCTTCAACGTCCTTTTCAAAATCCTTAGGCTCTGCAACCGGAGCAAAACGCTTTACGGTAACGCCGTCACGGGCTACCAGGAACTTGGTGAAATTTCAGAGAATGTCGCTGTCCTTCTCCACGCTCTTGCTGATGCCCTTAAGGAGCTTCTGGGTGGCCTTTGCCTTGAATCCCTTGTACTCCTCCTTGGGAGCCTTCTCCTTCAGGAACTCGAAGATGGGCTCAGCGTTGGCGCCGTTTACGTCAGTCTTAGCCATAAGGGGGAAGGTGACGCCGTGGTTGAGGCGGCAGAACTCCTCAATCTGTTCGTTGGAACCGGGTTCCTGACCTGCAAATTGGTCACAGGGGAAGCCGATAATCACAAGGCCCTTGTCCTTATACTTCTGGTAAAGGGCCTCCAGGCCGTCATACTGGGGAGTGAAGCCGCACTTTGATGCGGTGTTCACAATAAGGAGAACCTTACCCTCAAACTGAGCGAAATCTACCTCTGCACCCTTGTTGCCGGTAGTCTTGAAGTCAAAAATCTTTGCCATATCACTATCTTTTTTAGCGGCGCAGCCAAGGCTTATCACTGCCACAAGGCACGCCAGGATTATTTTTTTGATCATATTTATATCGTTCACGATGCAAAGATACAACAAAAAATTTATATCGCAAGCGACATTTTAAAAAATATGCAAAAATAATACAGATTCGATAGTCTTGCATTTTTTCACGGAATTCGATAAATTTGTGATTCGAAAGAGTTTGAGGTGAAATAATCAAGGTTATAACCTAAAAACATATATGAGCAAACATTTCACTTTACCTTACGAGGGCGGTCTCATTGAGAAGAACCTCCCGCAGGGAATCCTGCACACCTATGAGAAAATCTGGACCAAGGTTTATCAGGATTCACGCCCGGCTTCTTACGCGGTAGCAGACGTCATAGAAGAGGCAATCAAAAACAAGAAGGACGGCCTGTTCAGGCTTGGTCTCACTACCGGCTCCACTCCTACATCCCTGTACAATGAGCTGTCCCGCCGCTATCAGGCCGGAAAACTCTCCTTCAAGAACGTGGAGGTTGTCACAATTGATGAGTATTATCCCACTTCAGGCGAAGAGATTCAAAGCCGCAACTACCGTATCCATGAGGCTCTTCTGGACAAGGTGGACATCCTCAAGGAAAACGTCCACATCCCTGACGGCACCGTCCCGCAGGAAGAGGTAAGCGAGTACTGCAAGCAGTTCGATGCCCTCGCACGCAATCTTGACCTTCTGGTAATAGGTGTAGGTGAACAAGGCCAGGTTGGTTTCAACGAGGCCGGCTCAAACATCAAGTCCCGCACCCGCACCGTGCGCCTGTCCTACAGCTCGCGCAAGCGCCAGGCCCGTAACTTCAACCACGACATATCGGCCACCCCGGACAAAGCCATCACCCTTGGAATAGGCACAATGCTCACCTCCAAGAAAATAATCCTCATGGCATGGGGCGAAGACAAGGCAAAGGTTGTGAAAGCTATCGCGGAAGGGCCCATGACACCGGACTGCCCCGCATCCCTCCTGCAGGCCCACGAATACATCTCAATGTACGTGGATGAAACCGCCGGCAGCCTCCTAACCCGCGTGGAAGCTCCCTGGCTGGTAGGTCCCTGCGACTGGACCCCCAAGTTCATCAGAAAGGCCGTTGTGTGGCTGTGCCAGGAAACCGGAAAGCCCATCCTGAAGCTTACTGAGAAGGATTACCTCAACAACAACCTTGACCAGCTTCTTGAGAAGTTCGGCCCGTACGACAAAATCAACATCAACGTCTTCAACGACCTACAGCACACCATCACCGGATGGCCCGGAGGAAAGCCCAATGCCGATGACAGCACCCGTCCGGTATCGGCCAAACCTTATCCTAAGACGGTCCTTATTTTCAGCCCTCACCCGGACGACGACGTAATTTCCATGGGCGGCACGTTCATCCGCCTTGCCTCCCAGGGCCACGACGTCCATGTGGCGTATGAGACTTCCGGCAACGTTGCCGTGCACGACGACGTCGTGCTCCAGCATATGGACTGCGCCTATCAGCTTGGTTTTGCCGATAAATTCGCAGAGGTGAAGGCCATTGTTGACAGCAAGGTTCCCGGAGAGCCGGAACCCCGCGCGCTGCTTGAGATGAAGGGCGCAATCCGCCGCTCCGAAGCCCGCGGCGCCGTGCGTTCGTTCGGCCTCAACGACAACACCAACGTCCACTTCCTCAACCTCCCGTTCTATGAGAGCGGCGGCATCAAGAAGAACCCCCGTTCCCAGGCCGATGTTGACATCATCAAGAAGCTCATCACAGACCTCAAGCCCCATATGATCTTCATGGCCGGAGACTTGGCCGATCCTCACGGAACGCACCGCGTTTGCACGGAGGCAGCCCTTGAGGCCGTAGACCAGCTCAAGGAAGAAGGCAACAAGTGGCTGGAAGAAACCCACATCTGGCTGTACCGCGGCGCATGGATGGAGTGGGAGCTTGGCCGCGTGGACATGGCCGTTCCGCTAAGCCCGGACGAGGTTGTGAAGAAGCGTCACGCCATCTTCCGTCACCTTTCCCAGAAGGATATAGTCCCGTTCCCCGGTGAGGATCCCCGTGAGTTCTGGCAGAGGGCGGAGGAACGTACCCAGAACACCGCCATGCTCTATGATAAACTTGGCATGGCAGAATATCAGGCAATTGAAGTTTTCCTCAAACTTTGCTAAATGTATCTGATTTTTTAATAACTTTGCATTCCGGAATTCCTACCGCCGTTGTATGGAATTCCGGTTTAATTTTTCCTCTTCAAGTCCCTCCCCCGAGGGGAGGGGTTTCGGGAGGGGGTAACGTAAAATCATTAAATTTTCATGAAATGAAAGTTATTATCAGGCAGAACTCCGCCGAGGGTTCTCTTTGGGCCGCTCACTACATTGCAGCCCGCATCAAGGAAAAGGCCGCACGTACCAATGATCCCTTTGTGATCGGCCTTTGCACAGGTTCCACCCCCATTGAGACTTATGCAGAGCTTATCCGCATGGTCAAGGCCGGTGAACTTAGCTTCAAGAACGTTATCTCCTTCAACATGGATGAGTATGTGGGACTTCCCGTGGAGCACCCGGAAAGCTACCACAGCTTCATGCACAAGTACCTCTTTGACCAGATAGATGAGAAGCCGGAGAATATCCACATCCTCAATGGAAACGCCCCTGACGTAGAGGCAGAGTGCGCAGCATATGAGAAAGCCATCGTGGACGCAGGCGGTTTTGACCTGTTCCTTGGCGGTGTAGGTGAAGACGGTCACATTGCATTCAATGAGCCCTTCTCCTCTCTTTCCAGCCGCACCCGCGTAGTTACCCTCACCCAGGACACCCGCGAGGTAAATGCACGTTTCTTTGATGGTGATCCCACCAAGGTTCCCGCACAGGCCCTCACCGTTGGCGTAGCCACCGTTCTCAGCTCCAAGGAGGTTGTGATCCTTGCCTTCGGTTCCAAGAAGGCACGTGCCCTTAAGGATGCCATTGAGGGCCCTATGAGCCACTACTGCACTCTCAGCGGCCTGCAGAACCATCCCGCCGGCACAATCGTGTGCGATGAAAACTCCATCTCAGAGGTAAAAGTATCTTCCTACCGCTACTTCAAGGCTGTTGAGGCCGCAGAGAACGCGTAAGATTTTTTCTTTACAAAAACAGCCGGGACTAAGCAGTTCCGGCTGTTTTTTTGAAAAGATTCGCTATTTTTGTAAAGATAAACAAATGGTTATGCGTAAACTCTTACTGAGCCTTCTTGCGGCCGTGGCGGTAATATCGGCCTGCAAACCCAAGAACTATACGGTCATCATCTCCCTTGACGGAAGCCGATGGGATTATCCGGATTATTATGAGATGCCCTTTTTTGACTCCCTTGCCACAGTGGGCGTGAAGGCCAGGATGGAACCTTCGTTCCCGTCATCAACCTTCCCCAACCATTATACCATGGCAACGGGCCTGGTGCCGGACCACCACGGGCTGGTGAACAACAGCTTCTGGAATCCGGACACCCAGCACGGATATGCCATAAAGGATGCAGAGGCAAGGTTCGATCCCCGGTATTACCTTGGGGAACCCGTCTGGATTACGGCTCAGCGCCAGGGCGTAAAGTGCGGTGTGGTTTACTGGGTTGGATCAGATATTCCCATCAAAGGAGAATACCCCACATATTACAGGCACTGGGATGAAAAACCCCACTGGACCTTCTCACAGAGGTGCGACGAAATTGTGCGCATTATGAGCCTTCCGGAGAGTGAGCGCCCGCGCCTTGTGATGGGATACTTTGATGAACCGGACCACCAGGGACACGTCTACGGGCCTTTCTCCCCGGAGACCAAGGATATGGCAGAGCAGATGGACTCCCTCATGCATTCCCTGTATCTTCGCCTTAAGGCCCTCCCTCACGGGAACCGCATCAACTTCATCCTTGCCGGAGACCACGGCATGACTCAAATCTCCCCGGAGCGTTTTGTGGCCTGGTGGGACGTAATGCCGGAAGAATGGGTAGAGCGCTGCGTGGGTTCCATCCCCACAAGCATCTGGGCAAAGGAAGGATATGCCGATAGCCTTTACAACCGCCTGAAAGACATCCCGCACCTCAATGTGTGGAAGCACGGAGAAGTTCCGGAATACCTCAATTACGGCACATCAAACAGGCTTGGGGATATCATCGTGAGCCCGGACCTTGGCTGGCAGTTTAACTTTGCTCCATCCCGTAACAACGGAACGCACGGCTTCGATCCCAGGGAAACGGATATGATGGTTGCGTTCCGCGCAATCGGCCCGGATTTCAAGGAGGCCTATGAGGCCCCTTTCACTGAGGGAGAGCAGAGCGCCTTCCACAACACAGACCTCTATCCCATGCTGTGCAAGCTCCTTGGAGTGAAGCCCGCACCTGTAGACGGTTCACTTGAACGCATAGAGAAGATCCTGAAATGAAAAAGCGTATCGTGGTCCTTACCGGCGCCGGAGTAAGCGCCGAAAGCGGTTTTGCCACCTTCCGTGATACCGGTGGCCTGTGGGAGCAGTATAACGTTGAGGATGTTGCCTCCCATGACGGCTGGCTCCGTAATCCTGGCCTTGTGCTGGATTTCTACAACGCCCGCCGCGCGCAGTTAAAAGATGCAAAACCCAATGCCGCCCACCTTGCCATAGCCGGCCTGGAGAAGGATTATGACGTGGACGTAATCACCCAGAACGTTGATAATCTCCATGAAAGGGCGGGTTCTACGCGTGTCCTCCACCTTCACGGTGAGCTCACCAAGGTGCGCCCGGAAAAGGGTCTCTACGATGCCACCTTCCAGGAAGACGAGGTAATAGACGTGGGATATGAAGAGGTAAAACTCGGGGATCTTGCTCCCAACGGCCGCCAGTTAAGGCCGCACATCGTTTTCTTCGGGGAATCCGTCCCGGCCATAGAAAAGGCCATAGACATGGTTTCCAGGGCCGATATCCTCCTCATCGTGGGCACCTCACTGCAGGTTTATCCCGCCGCCGGGCTTTATAGGTACGCCCCGGCATCGGCCCCTATATATATAATAGATCCGGCCGATGTATCAGTGTACGACCGCCGCATCACCCATATCAAGGCTGTTGCGACGGCCGGCATGCAAAAGTTCCTGGAGCTGCTATAGGGCCTCGGAGAAAAACTTGAGGTGATAGGGCAGAAGCCACACCCAATAGGTCCAGTTGTGCTTTCCCGGGGAGTACAACGAGATATGGGGAATTCCAAGTTCCGTGCACCGCTGCTCAAATTCCTTTGAAGGAACCATGAATTTATCTTCCGTACCGCAGGAGATCAGGATAATCTTCTGCGGTGCTGCGTCTCCTATCCTTTCAAGGCGGTTTATGGCAGATTCTGCCGCACACACCGGGTCATATATGGATTCTACGCCAAGGATTCCGGGGATTATCTCCTTTGATGTTCCGGAGTGGTGAAGCACCAGCACGCCGCTCATGGATCCGGCGCCGCGGAAGCGCTCGGGGTGGTCCAGGAATATGTTCATTGCCCCGTGACCGCCCATGGAAAGGCCGTCTATGAAGGTTTTATCGGCCTTTAATCCATAGCGTTTGTCCAATTCCGGCCAGCACTCCTCCCAGAAGAAAGTGCGCCACTGCATGTTGGCGGGATTGGCGTCGTTGAAGTACCAGCTCTTGTAGAAGCCGTCCGGGCAGATGATGCGGAAGCCGCTGCTCTCTGCTGCCGCCTGAAGGTCCGTGTGGCGGCTCCAGTCGGAATATTTTCCGCTAAAGCCGTGAAGGAGGAACAGCGTGGGCAGATCCTTTTGGGCCGATGGCGAAAACACCAGCACGGAGTCCGTGCAGTGAAGGTTTGGGGAGTCGAACACAATAAGCTCCTGCGCCCCGGCTCCAAGCGTTGCCAAAAGGCTTACAGCCAATATAATAATACGTCTCATGGTGGCAAATATACAAATTTTCCCTTTATTGTTCTCCCCTTGTGGTGGGGCTTAATGTGTTGTGGTTCAGTTATTTACAAAAGTTTCTACCAGAAAAAGTTCTGGTAGAAACTCTCATAACACATTGATTCAGAGGAATTTAACCCCCATCAATTATTTAGCAGCAATGCCTTTCCAGACAAGTGCGCTCAGTGCACCGCCAACAAGAGGTGCGCAGATGAATACCCAGACGTCCTTGAGGGCCTGTCCGCCAGCAAACAGTGCGGGGCCGATTGAACGTGCAGGATTCACGGAAGTACCGGTGAGGTTGATGCACACAAGGTGTATGAGGATGAGGCTGAGGCCGATTGCAAGACCTGCGAAGTTGCCTGCACCTGTCTTGGAATCAGTTGTTCCAAGGACTACCAGCACAAACAGGAAGGTTGCGATGACCTCTACAAGGCATGCACCCCATACGCCGCCGGCATTGGCAACGCCGTTGGAGCCAAGAGCGCCGGTAAGATCCGGAGCTGCAACTGTTTTGGCAACAAGGAGGAGGACAGCACCGGCAAGGATACCGCCGATAATCTGGCCGCACCAGTAGCCACAGGCCTCTTTCCAGCTCATGCGGCCGCTCAGGGCAACACCCAGGGTGATTGCGGGGTTAATGTGGCAACCGCTGATTCCGCCAATTGTGTAGGCCATTGCAACAACTGCAAGACCGAAGGCGATAGCTGTTCCTACTACTCCGGCGGGAGTGGTGCAGCCAAGGAACATTGCTGTTCCGCAGCCAAGGAAAGTAAGGACAAATGTGCCCAGACATTCTGCGATGTACTTTTTCATAATGATATAAGGTTTTAGTGTGTTTTATCCTCCCAAATGTACAAAAAAATGCTTAACGTTGAGCATAAAAACTTATCTTTGTGTGTAAAACGCGTCATTATGAAGAAAGCTTTTTATTGGATTATCGGCATAATTGCCGTCATCTGCGTGGCCGTCGCATGCATCTGGGGCGGGGAAATTAAAACCATAAGTTCCGTCCAGTCTGTTGGTGGGAACAAGTATCTCTACAAGATGGAGTACAAGGCCGCGTATGACCTTGACGACCTTATTTCCAAAGACATCGACGCCAACGCAGAGTTGCTGGATTATGTTATCGGCCGCATAGGAAAGGGCCTTCCGCTCAAGATAAAGAGCGCGCAGGTGGCCGATGAAAACGGAGAGATGAACACCATGAACTGCACCTCTTTCCAGGCCAGGCAGGCGGGTGCAGATGGCTTCTGGTATGGCCGAAACTACGATTTCTTCAAGAATCCCACCATGGTCACGGTATCCAGGCCCAAGAAGGGGTATGCTTCCATCGCCGTGAGCGATATGTCTCACTTCGGGTATTCGCTGGAGAAACTTCCATCGGCCTTCATGAGCAAGCTCAGTTGCCTGGCGTCCGTATACGCGCCCGTTGACGGCATCAACGAGAAAGGCCTCTGCACCTCCATCATGGCGCTTCCAAAGCAGTCCGCCCAGCAGGATACCCCCAGGCACGATGTGGGCACAACTATAATTATGCGCCTGTGGCTGGACCGCTGCGCCACCGTGCAGGAGGCCCTTGACCTTGCCGCCACGCTGGATATCCACCACGACGCAACCGTGGGCTCCGGCTACCACTACATGATTGCCGATGCCTCCGGCGACTGCGCCGTGCTGGAATTCGACCGCGAAGACGGCTGGAAATCGATGGTGGTAAGGAAAGAGGCCGATGAAAACTACATGCTGGTGACAAATCACCTGCTTTCGGAGAAATACTACACCACCGTCCCCAGCGAGTACGTTGGCAACCCCCACAGCAAGAGCTGGTGGAGGTATGAGACTGCCGATAACTACCTGGATGAGCACGACGGCGTCCTCACCCTGGCCGAGGCTCAGGAATGCCTCTCCCAGGTGCACTGGAAGGACCTTGTGTGGGACAACGGTATGGTTGAAGACACCCAGTACAGCAACGTCTACGACCAATCTGCCCTTTGCCTCTACCTTCGCAACTGGAACGACTACGACACCACTGTGAAGTTTGAACTGTAGGCTTCACTCTATTGTAATGCCGATGCGGTGGGGGTTAACAGCTTGAGATTGAGGCGTTTACTAGGTTCTTTGGGATTACCGGTAATCCCAAACACCTATGTAAGTTACAGTGTATCAATTGCTTGGCCTCCACCCGTTTGGGGCCGGGAGGCGCGGTCAGGGGTACCTGGAGCACGGAACGGCGGGGGGCGCTGATCCGGAAAAGGGCTTTGCCGGGCTAATGAACCCTTTTCCCTCCGATCAAGGCGCTTTCCCTTCGCAGGTGCACGCTCCCGGCCCTTCGGGGCAAGGTTTTCCCAAAAGCCCGGCATCCCCTTCGGTGACCAGCCCTTTCCCGGGCGCCCCTTATCCGCCTTATCCTATCGCTCCCGGCACCCCTGCCGCCCCTCCCGGCATATGAGTTTCCGGAGAAGCAACAAAAAAGCGACGACCCCGTGTGAGGTCGTCGCAGTAAAAGAATGGAAATATTAATCTTCCGTATAAGTGGCGACTTTTCCCCAACCAGTAGCTTCAGTAACGCATGCGCTACCATTCCAATATGCCCTCAGCACCAAATCTGAACTAACAGGTTTACCGCTGCGGCCATACCATGCATCTGCAGTCTGCTCTCCAGCACCATTTTTAACAAAGATATACTTAATGCTGTCCCAAGAATCCGTTCCTTCCCAGTAATAGTAAGAATCGCCATTATTGGCCTCAAGAAACAGGTTTACACTACCATCAGAAGATGCACCAGGCCAGCCTCCTTTATATTGGTATCCATTAGAGTGCTCAATGAAGAGCGTCGGATTTGCCCAATTCAATTCATCGTGAATGTAAATGCGATGGGTTCCATCTCCAGAGACTGTATAATATTTATCATTATTAAATGTTATGTTCTTTATCTGAACGCGTCCCATAGCATCGTATTCGCTATCGTGAAATATTATATTCCCTGTTTTACCAATCTCAGATTCGGGAAGTGTAAAACGGAGATACCCGCTATTCGTTCCATGAGTAAATGAAGATGCGCCATCAAGCTCATTTGTACTGAAAGAGGTTGTTGTATATGTAGCAGAGTAATAATATGCCATAAACGTTGTCCAGTCAGTATTATTATTACGGACATAAATACTAATAGGCACCGTCAGGTTTTCCATACGCTTAATCTTTGCACGGCCAACTTCAATTGATGTCTTTTCGGTGCTATGAGTATACAGTGTTTGGTCAGAGGCGTTCTTGAAATCAACGGTAAAGCCTCCTGTAAAAGTAGTTACAGGAACCGGAATATAGAACTCTTTGGCGGAGGAGTCCAAAATACCATTCTCGAAGTTTATAGTTACTGTACTTGACTTGGAGCCGGCAGAGATATGATCTGTGTCCACAGTAAAAGTGCCGGTAACCGTTTTTTGGGGAACGGTCAAGACCAATTTGTCCGCATCGGCCGGGACATGGCTGACATTTACAGATAGAATGCCGCCAAGATGCTCAAGAGAAAGAGCTCCTGCACCAAGGTCAACGGTAGCTTTCATCGGTGGACATACTCTTGCAACGCCGGCAGAAACGCTCGCTGAATAAGATGTTGGCAGATCAACCGAGTCGGGGTTACCGTCAAGCGCTATAGATGCAGGATAATACGCAACACCGCCGTCTTTGACGGTTTTGCCGCCAAGCGAGGCATAAAACTTCTGATCGGAAGAGTTGTAAACGAAATCTACAAAAGTATTATCAGTCATCTGAACGGCTATCGCGTCTTCGTTTGCCCATGATAAAACACCGGTGCTGGTGTTGATTCCGAGTTTGGTCTCAGGTCCCTGTCCTTCAAATGTTGCGGTAAATGAGGCAACGTCATCATCGGGAGAGATGTTGAGAAGGCTTATAGGCTGTTCTTTTGTGCAACTGCAGATAATCAGCGCAAATGCTGAAAGAATAATGCTAATCTTTTTCATGGCCTGCGTCTTTATTATTCCCACGATTCCTTGGGTTCTGTGCTCCAACCCTCTAACGGTTCAATGCCGCTAGAGGGATTTCCGGTGGCGAGCAACGTTAATATGCCATTGGACACCTCCAGAATTCTCTGTTCCGTGCTCAGTGCAATTACCTCAATACGAGGCTCTTGATAAATTTTCTTCATATGATAATCTTTAGTTATTAGTCAATTATCCACGGTCCCTTATGTGCGGGATAAGCGAACTGAGCCGCAAAGATAGTAATTTAATAACACAAAAGACAAAACCCCGTGATAATTCGACGAATAGCCATCCTAAAAGGATGATTAGAGAAGAGAACTGTATCTAGATAGCAACTTTATACCCCACGTGGTAGTTAGAAGAATCCCGCTTCACTGTTTTTTCTTTTTATGCCTATAATCAGCAATTAGTTGGTCGATTTCTTCGTTTGTCCACTCGTGCTGCTCCTTGGCTGAGAGTTCCTGCGCCTGTGCCAGTGCTTCCTGAGCAGAAATATCTATTAACGGCTCCCCAAGGGCAACAGACAATTTAGCAAGGGCGGATATGGTATAATTAGGGAACCCCCTTGTCCATCTTGTTATCTGGGACTCATTGCAACCTATTCTTTCTGCCAGTTCTTTTCTTGAGATGCCGTCTCTTTTAAGGATGTAATCAATCCTGTCAATGATGGAACGGGACAAGTCCATCTCCATTTTGACCGCAGGAGAGACCTTATTTAACTGATTGTGAAACTGATCGTTGTGTTTCATATATGCGCTTTTTCATTGTCGCACAAATATAATCAATTTTACATAAATGTGAAATAAGAGATCAAAAACCACCATCCTGACGGATAACAGACTTCACAGAACCAGCGATAATCTGCGACAGATGGAGATTATGCCCGCCGTAATACGGTCCTGCATCTGGGGACGGGGATGTCGAAGGCCGTTGGCATAGTGACTGAGTTGCTGCTCCGCAATTCCTGTCTCCTTTGACAGGGCTTTGCGGGTTATATAATTGTCCGTATACTTGAGTTGAGCTCTGGTAGTGAGACGGAATTCTGGTTCCCATTCACCATGCAAACAGTCCGGAACAGGTTCACTGTCTTCTTTTAGGCCGTTAACGTGAAAGTTCAATGCGTCTACGATGTTCTTTTCAACCTCTTCAAGCGTGCGGCCAGTGGCCACACACGGAATGTTCTCATCGGCCATTGCCGCAGCAAAATTGCTCGGCACCCAATCAATAGTAATCAATACTTTTTCCATAGTCACAAAGATATAGAAAAATATATCATTTAACAACAGTGCCAAAGCTTTTTGCAGCTCCGGCAAATAGTAAAGTTATATCTCTGTTATAGAGAAAAACAAGCATCACAAAAAACATTTTTACGTTTCAATGGATTAGGGACGAAAATGCGTATTTAGGGACGAATGACAGGTGTTGTATCGCGAAAATGTCCTTATCCCGCACATAAGGGAGCACCGAAATGATTAATAACTAAAATAATAACAATATGAAAAAACACTATGAAACTCCTCTATTGGAGACTATTGAGTTGAGTACGGAGGGCGGGATTTTAGAGAATTCAATATTCGTCACTATGGCGCTTTTCGGAGAAACTCCCGGGACTGACACCAGGGATATGGAAATCGTTAATCAAGACTGGTAGGAGGGCTTATTATGAAAAAACTGTTTTGTATTATTCTTGGCCTCGCCGCAATAATGGCCTGCACTAAAGAAACCGATTATTCCAGCAACAACGAAGATCTCGTTTCGATTTCCGAAAACGGTCAGAAGACATACTCCGTAACAGCCTATTTTGAGGAAATTACGAAGGCTACTATCAGTGAAACTGACGGTAAATTCTCTTGGAGCGGAGGTGAACAGATTGCAATTTGGGATAGCGCTCACGATGAGTTTGTAACCTTCGATATTGACACATACTCTAACGAGGGCGAAAAGAGGGCAAGGTTCACTACGACCACAGCTAAAGACGGGGCTTCTTTTGTTGGAAATGTAGCATATTATCCTGCTAGTATCGCTACTAAGACGGGATCAACACCTTCTTATAATTTTCCCACAAGCTTCAGTAGCAAGGATGCAGCAGCAAAGGGCTTTCCTATGCAAGGAACTGTCACGGGCAACGAGATAAAGTTCTCTCACCTTGGCTCATTAATTAACCTCACCTTAAACAATGTTCCGTCTTTTACCACAAAACTTATTCTTAATGATGGAACCAATAATATCACCGTTCCTGTAACGCCTTCTGCCGGTGTTCTGAACGCAGTTGTCCCTATTCCTGCTGGCACGTACGTGTTGACCGCTAAACTAGAGGACGATAACAGCAACGTGTTCTACTCCAAGGCCCGCTCAAGCCAAGCTTATTCTGCACGTTTCTATTACACGATCAACCCTATATCATTAGGCAAACTGCTGACTTTTACAAACGAAGCAGGATGGGACTCTCCTAAGGTTCATATTTGGCAATACGGAAATAGCGGTAATGTTGATATTACTACTGGTGGCACTTATCCTCACAAGTTGTATCTCCGCAATTCTAACGTCTATTATGTCCTTTTGGATAGTAGTGTAGAAAGCTGGACCGCAGAAGGAAAAGCTATCGGCGTTCAATTTGTCTCAACGACAAACGCTTCTAATAACACTCAGACTGACTGCGTTTTCCTTCTAAGAAACATAGACTTCAGAATTGCTGATGGTGGTATAAAGACCGATTACTATATTTACCCTTTTAAAAACGGATCATCAACATCTGTTACTATTAAAACTATTCCTGCAATTATTACCAATTGGGATAACAACCCAAGAATACATATTTGGGGAACAACAAACCATAACACAGATTGGGACTCAAGGCCTTATATGTCTGTTTCAGGAAGTCTTGCATTTTATCCACTTGAGACAAACACGCCAACGGTTGATTTCGGTTTCAAAATAACAAACGATGGGGGAGATTCTGGAGACAAAACCGCACATTTTAGTTCTCACAATGTAACAACACTGGATGGAGATAAGTTAATTGAATGGAATTACTCGCAAACAAAAGATATCTCATTGTCTGCGTCAGCAAATAAAGATAACAATTTCATGATTCCTGCTGAAGGATATGGAAAATGCATATTATTAAAACTTGGTTCTACCACATATTGGCCAATTCGAATCAACCGGGATTATGATTATGGCTATTAAACAGTTTATCTGTTAGGTATACCAGAATATTTCACAACGGCTATCGATGTTCATATCTCGGTGGCCGTTGTGCTATTTGTGGGCGCCATAGACAATCTTTGTCAAGTTAGGGGCGGAAAACGTGACTTAGATAGGTGCTGAAGACAATCTTAGTCACATTTTGGGGCGTTTTCTTGACTAAGACCGGCAAAAAGGCTGTAGAGATGCCCGGTCGGGGCCGGGCATGACGTGAAACGGGGCCGGGCATGACGCCAAAGCCCGTGCATGAGACGGCGCATAAATGAAAAAATGCGTATCTTTGTTAAAACGTTACTGAAATGAAAAAACTTATACTTATTGCGTGCGGCCTCATTGCCGGTATCGGCCTGATGGCGCAGAATGACAGGGCCGATAATATCGTGGGCACATACGCCGGCGGCAGTGGCAAGGATGCCTTCAAGGTGAAAATCACAAAGCTCCAGGACGGCACTTACAAGGGCCAGGTATGCTGGGTGGCGGAACTCTACGATGCCAACGGCGTAATGGACGTGGACGACAAAAACCCCGACAAAAGCCTCAGGAACACCCCGGCCGATAAAATCGTGCTCTTCACCGGCCTCAAGTACAACGCCAAGAAACAGCAGTGGGACGGGACCAAGATCTATGATCCCAACCGTGGAATAAAGGTAAGTATGACCGCAACCTTCGATAGCCCTAAAGTCCTCAAAATCCGTGGCTCCGTGCTTGGAATTGGGGAAACGGAGGTTTGGAAGCGTGTAGAGTAATATGAGAAGACTGATTTCACTTCTGCCATTCCTTGGCTGCATTGCCTGCGCCGGGGGAAATTACACCAACCTGACAACGGAGGAGTTTGCCGGCGCCATGAAGCAAATGGCCGTTGTTGACGTCCGCACCCCGGAGGAATACGCCGCAGGGCACCTTAGGGATGCCTCAAACATCAATTGGTTCGCCTCCGACTTCATGGACCAGATAGCCAAAACCTATCCCAAGGGCACATCCCTGGCGGTTTACTGCCGGAGCGGAAAGCGAAGCGCAGCCGCGGCGGCAAAGCTCTCCAAGGCTGGCTACAAGGTGGCAAACATGCTTGGCGGATATCTTGCCTGGACTGAGGAAAACAGGCCTGTGACCACCTACACCGTGGAAACGTTCATCACGCCCGCCGGCAATCCCGTTGCCATCACCCTCATAAAACACGGCACCCTGGCCCTCTCCTACAAAGGCCTCACCTTCCACATTGACCCCGTGAGCGGCTACGGGAAGCCAACGGATTACGCAAAGGAGTTCAATAAGGCCGATGCAATCCTTATCACCCACGAGCACGGAGACCACTTTGACGTGGAGGCAATTGCCGCGCTGTCCGGGGATAATACCGTCATCATCACCAACGCCCACTGTGCCGATATGCTTGGCCGCGGGACCGCCCTCTCAAACGGAGAATCGGCAGAACTCCCGGGCGGGATAAAACTGGACGCCGTTCCGGCCTACAACTACACAGACGGCCGCACAATGTTCCACCCAAAAGGCCGCGACAACGGCTTTGTGCTCACAATTGACGGCCTCCGCATCTACATTGCCGGAGACACTGAGGACATCCCGGAAATGGCGGCCCTTAAAGGCGTAGACGTTGCCTTCCTTCCCGTGAACCAGCCTTACACCATGACCGTGGAGCAGTGCGTGAATGCGGCTAAGGTTATCGGCCCTAAGGTCCTTATCCCTTACCATTTCTCCCAGACGGATCTTTCCGGCCTGCCGGCACTCCTTCCCGGCATTGACGTGAGGCTGAGGGACATGCAGTGATGACAATCCGCAGCGCGCATACCCCGGACCTTCCGGCCATAATGACTGTTCTGGAGGCGGCCAAAGGCATTATGCGCGCAAGCGGCAATACAGGCCAGTGGGTGAACGGCTACCCGTCCCGTGAGGTTATTGAGGCCGATATTTCCTCCGGCCACGGCTTTGTGGTGACGGAGTGTCAGAGGATTGTTGGCTATTTTGCCTATATCCCTTCGCCGGAACCCACCTACAGTTATATCGAAGGCGGATCCTGGCTGGAAGACACCCTTCCGTACCACGTTGTGCATAGGATTGGAAGCCTGCCGGAGGTTCACGGCGTTTTCCGCGACATAATGGACTGGTGCTTTGCTCATGACCGCAACATCCGCGTAGACACCCACCGGGACAACCACATCATGCAGCACTGCATTGAGCGCTACGGCTTCACCTATTGCGGAATTATTTATCTGGCCGATGGCGCCCCCCGCCTTGCCTATCAGAAACTGTTATGACAAAACTCATCGTATTTGACTTTGACGGCACGCTTGGAGACACCCTGGAGCTTATCCTGAAGTGTAACCATGAGACCAGACGGCGCATGGGCGCTTCCGAGATTCCGGACAGCACTATTATCAGCACTATCGGCATACCGCTCCGTGACGGGCTCCGGGTGATGAACCCGGGAGTTTTGGAGGAAGACATTCCGCTGTGGTTCAGAACCTACCGTGAAGTGTTTGCAGAATATGAGCCTCAGATGGTTCCGGCGCTGTTTCCGGGGGTGAAAGAGACGCTGGCTGAGTTGCATGCACGGGGCAACATCCTTACCGTGGCATCGTCCCGTGAGACGGATTCCCTGAAGAACTTTCTCCGTAAGATGGGCATTGCCCAATACTTTGACTATGTGCTTGGCGCAGAGGATGTTGTGAACGCAAAGCCTAACCCTGAGCCTGTACTGAAAACCCTTGAACACTTTGGCCTTACCGGCCCTGAGTGCCTTGTTGTGGGGGATATGCCCGTGGATATCCAGATGGGCCTTGGCGCCGGGGCGCTTACCTGTGGCGTCACTTTTGGTAATTCCTCCCGCGAAGCCCTTTCTGCCGCCGGCGCGAACTACGTGATAGACAGTTTTGACAAGTTATTATCCATAATATGAAAAAAGTCCTTGCAATAATCCTTGCCGCAGCTATCGGCCTTAGCCTTTCCGCCCAGCCTAAACGCCTTACGGTCAAAGAGTTTCTGAAGCTTTCTCCAAAAGACACCGCTTCCTATATTGTGAATGGCGTTGTGAGTAAGATCCGCAGCTCATCCAGCGGGAGCTTCTACCTCACGGACCGCACTGGCACCATGCTGGTGTATGGACTTATGGATCCCAAAGAGCCCAGAGCCAGTTTTTCCATGTTGAACATAATGAAAGGGGACACACTCACCGTTCAGGGCCGATTCCTCCTCTACGCCGGCCAGACCAAGGAGATGAAGGATGCCCTTCTCCTTTCCATGGCCGATGGTCCGGAGCACGGAAAAACCTTTCTGGAGCGCCTTGACAGGCAGCCTTCCTTCCAGGGGAAAGAGGGCCAGGAAGGCGCTCAGGCCTTTGGCAAGTGGGTTTCGGACCACGTTCAGCGCCCCGCTGGAGAAAAGGGAACCGTTGTGGTGGGATACGCCATCGGCCGCAAGGGCAAGATCCAGGAGGTTCAGGTGCTCTCCGGAGCCACGCCCATTCTCAACGATGAAGTGGTACGCGTGGTGAAATCGGCCCCAAAATGGAAACCGGGCGTGTACGACGGCAATCCCATCCGCCTCACCGGAAATGTGAGAATAGTCTTCACTGGAGAGTAAAGTTCCCCTGCTCTTCCGAAACTTAAACCGCACCACCCTGCCCTACAGGCTATTCTGATGCAGGGTGGTGTCTTTTACCCCCTTGCACGGAGGTGGGGTAAACCGCAAAATCGGCCTTATACGGCCCAAACCGCGTTTTAACTTTCGGACAGTTACAGCACCAGGGTGATTATTATTGCGATGGTCTTTTTCATAATCATTTAAAAGACGTATGCTATTCCAATACCGTTCTGGGTGCCTCCGATGTAGAGGGAGGGGCGGTAGGTGAGGGCGGAATTGTAGTTGTCTATGGCTGTTTTCATCTTGTTCTCGCCGGGGATATTAATTGCAAAGCCGCCAATCATAACAATACCGCCGATAATAGCCATCCACTTTGCGGCATTGAAGGCCTTATCGTACGGCGGTTGGGGTGTTCCGCCTCCGGCAAGAACCCAACCTAGCATATACCCTGCACCATAGCCGAAAGGTACTGCTCCTACCACGCCAATAATACCACCAATGGTGCTCATAGTTTTACCGCTTTTGTACATCTCAAGATCTTCTGGCGTGAAGTACCTGTCCAGCATTCCGTTCTCTATGGTGACTCCGCCAACGGAAATTTTGCCGCTCCAGGAGTTGTAAGTCATAACTCCGGAGGGGATGTCGCTCTTGGCGGTTTCTACATTATACATCTCCCGCTCTCCGTTTTCGTAGGTAATCATTAATATATCGGCCACATCCATCTTATAAGAGGGGCCGTCCAGGTTTGAGAACTTCTTGAAAACTATCTGGGAGTCACTCACTTCCGTCACCTTGGCCTGAATGTCTGTGCCGTCTTTCTTGGTGATGATATCCTGTGCGAACAGCGTGCTGCCGCAAAGAAGAAGAGAAACGATTGCAATGATGTTTTTCATATATCTGATGTTGTTACCGAAAGCAAAATTACGAAAATCGAAAGACTTAACCAACAGTATTATTACCTCTTAAGAATCTGTTTGTGGAATAACAATTATGGTATTATCCACGGGTGATACGTTGATTTCTGCTGCTCCGGCAAGGTCGACATAATCGCCGGTATCGATGAGATAGAATACAGATTTAGCTATGTTAATTAGTTGTTCTTTTTCTGGATGATTGTACACATATTCGATCATCTTCACTTTTTTGGACGGCTTGAATTTCACGTTAGGCGAGTTGTCAACAAGAATAACCACAGAGATTTTCTTGTCGGCGTTTTTCTTCCCGATGCTATTTCTTGCGTGGGTGGGATGATCCGACATCCGAAGATATATGCTGGCGCCGTCAGGCATTTGAAAACGAATATAATGGGTATGCTGGTCTCGGATCTGTTGTCCCACCATAACCGTCAACTCTTTACTAAAATTCTCAGAAGTAATGTCTTCACTATTCTGAATTTTATGGATAAAGGCGGCGACTTTTGGAAGAAGAGTTGCATTCTCAAAAAATTTGCGTACCTTTGTTGTTGACTTCACACCTCCGCGGCCACTGGTTTCAGTGGGGATAATCTCGCCCTGGTTTCCGCCTTCGGATATTGAAGCTGAAGTTTGTTCTAAACGAGACACTTCATTAAGTCTTCTATTGACTGCATGAAGTGTCTCGTTCTTTTGGCGTGTTGTCTCCATATTATTTTACATTTCGGGGACAACAAATCTATAAAAACATTCTTCAAAAACGCCAAATCCCCAAAAACAAAATGAAAAAAATTTACGTTTTTACGGATTTGGGACGAAAGTCCGTATATAGGGACGAAAAAAGAAAGAGATGGAAAAATTTCTTTTTCAACAAAAATTACTATTTTTGCTGTTACAATAACAAAACCAGTATTGTAGACATATTATTAATAGCGTTTGCTATTTATTCGGTTACCCAGAATCTAGCCAATTCAAGAGTATAAGACGAATAAGTTTGCAAATGTCTGCGCCTTCGGCGTGGACTAAACTTATTCTTATACAGGCTGGCTAGAGCCTAGGGTAACAATAAGGGCGGTTCACGCCTTTTTGTTGCCCTGCTTTAGTTTAGCCTAGTATCGAACATCTAGCTGCGCGCAATGGCATAGCTAGATGGCCTCTCAAATCAAGTCCAAGGAGAGGGTGTCGGCTCACGGCGAGGTATTCACGAATCCTCGCGAAGTGAACGCGATGCTCGACCTTGTGAAGGCAGAGACGGAGCGTATAGATTCCCGTTTCTTGGAACCTGCATGCGGCGACGGTAACTTCCTCATAGAAATACTACGGCGCAAACTCGCCATCTGCGAGGCCCGCGTCAAAGCAAAGCAATATACTCAGCTCCAATACGAACACGATGCCATCTGGGCCATATCTAGCATCTACGGCATCGAACTCTTGGCCGATAATGCCGCAGCCTGTCGGGAACGCCTTCTGAATTACTTCACGGAGCAATATCAAGCGCTCTTCAAATCAAAATGCAAGGACAACTGCATAGAGGCGGCCCGCTACATCCTGTCAAAGAATATTATCCACGGCGATGCACTCACTTACAAGCGAGTGGACAAGCCCGATGAATGGATACACATAAGCGAATGGAGTTTTATCGGTGCCGACAAAGTCAACCGCCGGGACTACGAGTTCTCCTATCTCGTTGGTGAATACGAAAGCGACGGGCTTTTCTCCGACCTTCCGGCTGAGACCTATGCGCCCGTCCATTTCCTCAAGATAAATGCTGCTGCCTATGGTGAACAGTAATTACAATCCGGACGTACTAAACTGCATTGCCAATCTAAGCAACGACGAAGTTTTCACCCCGCCGGAACTGGCCAACCGAGTCCTGGACTTACTGCCGCAGGACCTTTTTAAGAGTCCAGACACCAAGTTCCTCGATCCATTCTCAAAAAGCGGCGTCTTCCTTCGTGAAATCGTCAAGCGGCTTGACCGTGGTCTGGAATCCCAGATGCCTGACCGGCAACTCCGCATAGACCATATCCTGCACAACCAGGTCTTCGGCATCGCTATCACGGAGTTGACCTCATACTTGTCACGGCGTTCTGTTTATTGTTCCAAGCATGCAGATGGGAAATACAGTGTTTCTCATTTCAATACAGAGAGCGGCAACATTCTGTACGCCAACCGCTCCCATACCTGGGAAAATGGCAAGTGCAAATACTGCGGCGCATCCCAGGCGGTCTATGACCGAGGCTCAGAGGCAGAGCAATATGCCTACATGTTCATCCATACAGACAATCCCAAACAATTCTTTGGAAATATGAAGTTTGACGTAATCGTCGGTAATCCGCCGTATCAGATGGAAGATGGAGGGCATGGGGCAAGTGCCATTCCTATTTATCAATTATTTGTTCAACAAGCCAAGAAACTTAAGCCGAGATACTTAACAATGATTATTCCGGCAAGATGGTATGCGGGAGGTAGAGGCCTTGACGACTTCCGAGGTGAAATGTTGAATGATCGGCACTTGACGCATATAGTAGATTATTTTAATTCAGAAGAGTGCTTCCCTGGAATTGATTTATCAGGTGGAGTTTGTTATTTCCTTTGGGAAAGAGACCGAATGAACGAGTGCCAAGTAACATCAATACTGAACGGGAAAGCATCGACACTCCAGCGTCCCCTTTTGGAAAAGGGGAATACCACCTTTGTCCGTTTCAATTACGCCATCGATATCCTGAATAAAATAAAGAAGAAAAAGGAGCAATCTTTTATGGATATTGTCAGTGCCAATGACCCCTTTGGCTATGATGTGCGTGTGGAAAACAGTATGCGGCGAGTCAAGCCAACAATTGTAGATAAACCATCAAATGATAGTGTTATAATTCATTATTGGGGGCCAAAAGGAAAGAGTGTTGGTTACACAAAACGTTCTTCGGTAAGGCGAGGCCACGAAAAAATCGACAGAATCAAAGTGTTCATTTCTCGCTCATATGGCGAAAGGGGAGATTTCCCGTATTTGGTGATAGGAAAGCCCTTTATTGGGGACCCCGGAACTGTATGTACTGAGACATATGTGACGGTGGGTCTTTACGATAGTATTGATCAGGCCAACAATGTCATCTCATATATGAGAACTCGTTTTTTTCGTTTTTTGGTTATGCTCAAAAAGAACACGCAGAGCGCAACTCAAACGGTATATCAGTTCGTCCCAATGCAAGATTTTTCTCACCCTTGGACCGATGAGGAACTCTATAAAAAATATGGTTTTAACGAAGAGGATATCGCATTCATTGAATCAATGATTCGTCCTATGGAATAATCATATGGCATCACAAGACCTACTCCGGAATAAAGTAGCCGAGGCCCCGACCATCTACGCCTATGAGCACATATGCTACCCGGCCCACAAGGGCTGGCTGAAGGTTGGCTATACTACGCGCGACGTTGAGACCCGTGTGCGGGAACAGAACCTTACTGGTAACATCCAATACCGGATTGTTCTCAAACGCCCTGCTATGCGTAAGGACGGCTCATCCTTTACTGATAAACTGGTCCACCGCATCCTTCGCAAAGACCATATCCGCAATCCGGAGGGAGAATGGTTTGTATGCGACATCAAGAAAGTGGAGCAGGCCATCGCCACTGCCGTGGCCGGGAAGGACAAGATGATAGACCGCATCTACGATTTTCCGATGCGCCCGGAGCAGGAACGTGCCGTAGCCAAGACTTCGACCTACTTTGATTCTTTTAAGAAAGACCCCACCAACCGTGGTCTCACGCCGCACTTCCTATGGAATGCCAAGATGCGCTTTGGCAAGACTTTCACCACCTACCAGCTCGCCTTGAAGATGAAGTGGAAGAAGGTTCTTGTCCTTACTTTCAAACCAGCCGTTAAGACTGCTTGGGAAGAGGATCTGCTCACGCATAAAGACTTTGAAGGATGGCAGTTCTGCCAGAAGCAGGAAGACCGGGAATTCAACTATGTTAATGAGCGCAAGCCGTTTGTCTGCTTCGCTTCCTTCCAGGACGTGCTTGGAAAGAATGATGCTGGCGGTATCAAGGCCACCAACAAATGGATACAGACCGTAGATTGGGACTGCATCGTCCTGGACGAATACCACTACGGTGCTTGGGGCAAGAACGCCAAGAACTTCTACGACAAGAAAGACCCGGCACTGAAACGTGCCGAGGAAGTCGGTGAAATCATCACGGAGGATGCCGATAACGTCCGTGAACTGGAGGCCCGCGAGATGTACGATGAGGGCTTGATGCCGCTACGTACTGGCGCATATCTCTATCTGTCTGGGACGCCATTCCGCGCCATCTCCACCGGTGAATTCATTGAGGAGCAGATTTACAATTGGACATACTCCGATGAGCAGGCTGCAAAGGAAGCATGGCAAGGGCCGAAGAACCCTTACGCCCAGCTTCCCAAGATGGTGATGCTCACATACCAGTTGCCGGACAGCATCCGTGAGATTGCTGCCCAGGGAGAGTTCGACGAATTCGACCTGAACGAATTCTTCCGGGCCGAGGATGACTATTTCCTGCACGAGGAATACGTCCAGAAATGGCTGGACCTAATCCGTGGCGCTTACACCGAGAACATCGTTACGGAACTCAAATTAGGCACGGAAAAGCCGCCTATGCCGTTCTCTGATGCCCGTCTGCTCAGTTACCTGCAGCACACCTATTGGTTCCTCCCGTCTGTTGCCGCTTGTCGGGCTATGGCTAAATTGCTAAAGAAGCGCTGCAACCGCTTCTACGATGAGTATAATGTCATTGTCGCTGCCGGCAATGAGGCCGGAATGGGTGCCCAGGCCGTAGAGCCGGTGTATAATGCAATGGAAGACCCGCAGCAGACCAAGACAATCACCCTTTCCTGCGGCAAACTCTCCACAGGCGTCACCGTGAAGCCTTGGACCGGCATTCTGATGCTGCGCAACACCACCTCTCCGGAGACTTATTTCCAAGCAGCATTTCGCGTCCAGTCTCCCTGGACCACAAAGGATGAATGGGGCGAGGAACTGATTCTCAAGCCATTCTGCTACGTGTTTGATTTTGCACCTAACCGGGCACTTCGTCAGGTAGAAGAATACAGTTGCCAACTCAATGTCCACGAGAGCAACCCCGAGAAGAAGGTGGAACAGTTCATTAAGTTCCTGCCCATCCTGGCCTTTGACGGTTCTTCAATGAAGGAAATTGATGCCGCCGGCGTGCTCGATATGGCGATGAGCGGCACCACCGCCACGCTCCTTGCCCGTCGCTGGGAGAGCGCCGTGCTGGTCAATGTGGATAATGCCACTCTCCAGCGCCTGATGAACAATCCTGAGGCTATGAAGGCCTTGATGAACATTGAAGGATTCCGTAACCTGAATTCCGACATCGAGACCATCATCAACAAGTCCGAGCACGTTAAGAACACCAAGAAGGAGAAAGGCGACGACCTCACCCCGAAGCAGAAGAAAGAACTTACCGAAGAGGAGAAAGAATACAAGAGCAAACGCAAAGAGATCCAGGAGAAACTTATCAAGTTCGCCACCCGTATTCCGGTATTTATGTATCTCACGGACTACCGCGAATACTGCCTGAAAGACGTTATCGAGCAACTGGAGCCCGAACTCTTCCGCAAAGTTACCGGCCTCACCCTCAAGGATTTCAGTTTGCTGGTCAGTCTGGGCGTATTCAATAGTGAATTGATGAACGACGCCGTCTATAAGTTCAAGCGCTACGAAGATTCTTCGCTGGAGTATACAGGTATTGATAAGCATACCGGTACTCTGATTGGCGGCTGGGATACCGTCATCGACACTTCTAAACTGGTTGAACAGACTCAGGAAGAAGAGCCAGAACCAATAGAGGAAGCGGTCGAAGAAGAGCAGGAGCCTTGGGAGCATCTGGCAGTTGGCGACCACGTAGTCCACAAGAGTCTAGGCCCCGGAAAGGTCATGGCCGTTGATGACAAATACATAATCGTTAAATTTTATGATAGAGAGTCAAAATTTCTCTATCCTGGCGCATTTGAGAAAGGTTATCTGGTAATCTGATTCCCATTGAACGATATGTCTGCCAAGCCTACAGCGCCAGGTCCACCAGGCAGATGGCGGCCATGGCTTCCACGATGACCGGGGTGCGGAGGGCAAAACAGACGTCGTGGCGGCCGCCAACTCCGGCTTTGGCTATGCTGGCGGTGGGCTTGAAGGCTACGCGGAACACAATGGGATTACCGTTTGTGATGCCGCCGTTCACGCCGCCGGCGTGGTTCGTGACGGGCGGCTGAGGCCTGTGATGACGGCCGCAGCAATGGTGCTCGCCGCCGTCTTGTTCGCCGTGGTGGCAGCAGTGGTGCTCCTCACCTTCCTCGTGCTCTCCGTGGCAGCACTCGTGATCTGGGTCGTCGTGATGGCAATGATGGCCTTCTTCGTGCTCTCCGTGGCAGCATTTATGCTCCGGGAAGAGGTCTATGTGCTCAGATCCGCGCATCCTGGCGGCCTCAAAGCCGTCTCCGAACTCAATGCCGCGGACGCCGGGAATTGCAAACACGGCGTGGGATAAAACGCTCTCTACGCTATCCCAGAAGGGCTCTCCAAGGCCGATAGGAAGGCCTTCCACCACGCATTCAACCACTCCGCCAAGGGAGTCTCCATCGGCCGCCGCGGCCTTCAGGGCCTCCGGCCATTTCTCTGCGTCGGCGAGACCGCCAACCTCCTTGAGGACGGCATTGAACTTGGCAAAGTACATCATCTTTTTGGCAATCACGCCCGCTGCAACTATCCCAAGGGTGAGCCTGCCGCTGAACTGGCCGCCGCCGCGGGGGTCGTTGTAGCCTCCGTACTTGAGATTTGCCGTAAAGTCTGCGTGACCGGGCCTGGGGTTCTCACGGAAGGCCTCGTAGTCCTCCGAGCGGGTGTTTTGATTGCGGAAAATCACGGTAAGAGGAGCACCAGTAGTATGGCCCTCATATACGCCGGAGAGGATTTCCGGGGAATCGGCCTCAATGCGGGGCGTAGTGCCAAGCGCACCGGCCTTCCTTCTGGAAAGGTCCTGGATGAAATCTTCCTCGCTTAGCGGAATGCCCGGTAAAACGCCGTCTATTGTTACGCCGATAACCGGCCCGTGGGACTCACCAAAGATGCTTACTCTGAATTTGTTGCCAAAAGTATTCATAGCTTATCAAACATTTCATTAAACTGGGGGAAGGACTTGGCCACGCAGTCCACATCATCTATTTCAACCGGGCTTGAAGCGCCAAGGGATGCCACTTTGAGGGCCATTACCATGCGGTGGTCTCCGTGAGAGCGGAACTTGCCGCCCCTCAGTAGGTTTCCGGAAGCCAGCCTCTGGGACAGCCCCATACCGGTGATGGCCATGAGGTCTTCGTCAACCGTCACCGTAACTCCCATAGCCTCAAGCATTTCCACTATTGCCGCGGCGCGGTCAGTCTCCTTATGACGGAGCCTTTCAACCCCAAGAAGTTCACTCTCTCCGGGACAGAACGCCGCCAGCACCGCAACTATGGGGAAGAGGTCCGGGCAGTTGTTAAGGTCGGCCTTGAACGGGCTCAGGGGCGCCCTCATTACGTGCAGGCTGCCGTCTTCCAGCTGGGACATTGACGCCCCGGCTTCCATGAGGATGTCCATAATGGAGATATCGGCCTGGAGGGAGGCGGTGTCAAGGCCGGTCACTTCTATGTCTCCAAAAACGGCTCCCGCAACAAGGAAAGGAGCGGCTCCGGACCAGTCTGCTTCAATTGCAAAAGATGCCGCCTGATATGCCTGAGGGCCTTTTATGCGGAAATTAAGGCCCGTGCAGAGGCTCCAGTCCTGGGTTTCCAGGAAATCGTCACCGCCTTCCATTTCAGAGCCAATCCTTATGCCGAATTTCTTCAGGACATCTACCGTTATGAAAAGGTATGGAATGCTCTTTGGATCATGGACATAAAGGACGGATTTCCCGCCCGCCAGAGGCAGTGCGGCAAGAAGACCGGAGATAAGCTGGCTTCCGCCCTTACCGGAAACGTCTGCGCGCCCCGGAATAATGGGCCCAGATACGCTCAGAGGCAGATAGCAGTCTGATTTCCGCGCCTCCGTAACATCTTTGTTAACCGCCTCTTTTGCCTCAAAAGGGGCCTTAACATTTTTGTTACTTTGGGGGTACAGACGCACTCCGTAGGCGGCCATTATGTCGTGAGCCCCCGTCAAAGGCCTTCCTAGCAGGGTTTTTTCTCCAGTCACGCGGACAGGGCTTGCCGATAATACTGATAGCAGCGGCACCATAAGCCTTGTGAGAAGGCCGGACTCTCCGGTATGGAGCTCTTCCAGCTTCAAAGTGCCTGGCCTGGCACCAATTCCTTCAATTTCAAGATCGCTGCCACTGATATTTACGCGCGCGCCAAGGGCCTTTGCCACGGAAATGGCGCTCTCGTTGTCCCCGCAGGCGGAATATCCGCTTAGATGGGACACGCCATCTGCCAGTGCGGCTGCCACAATGGCCCTCTGTGCGAAGCTCTTTGATGACGGCATGGGAAGGGCCGATGCCTTCACAAAGCGGAAGTCTCCGTAGAGCGCTTCCCTGAGGCTGGACCAGGTCCACTGGCCAGGGGCTGTTGCCTCTTCTTCGGTGAGGCAGGCATAGGTAAAAGGTGAACCTTTGGCAAGGGATTCGAGCCGTGAAGTGCGTCCAGCCTCACCCATGCAGAAGGCAACCAAAGTGCCCGGCTCAACGCCGTTGTATAAGGCCGATACAACGCCCCAGTCACTCTCAGAGGCTGCCATTACGGCAACCTTTACTATCTCTGCGCCAAATGATCTTGCCCTTTCAACAGTGCTTTCAAGCACAGAAAGCGGCGGTGTAAAGTCAAAATTATGGTATGAACGGATGAGTACCGTGCCCCACTGCTGGCATGCCTGGCGTATGCGCCGGCCTATTGCTGCGGGGGCTTCCATTTCAAGGTCTACGTACTTGGCCCCCGCCTTTATGGCACGCTCAAGAATTTCCGGCGCACCGGGCTCTTCCGCCATGCGGCAGGTGGCAATGAGGGGGACGTCGGACTGAGAGAACAACTGATCAATCTCTTCGTCTGAGAGAGCGCAGCGGTCCAGGCGGATTTCCGCCATCTCAAGCCCCTGCAGCAGCTCCTGTATCTCCCCAAGTTCCTTATTTTGTATACTTACGCAGATCATCTTCTTTCACTGTGGTGATAACGGGCTGGCCAATACCTTTCAGGAGCACAAGTTTGCCGTCTTTCTTGTCTTTTTTCATTGCTGCGGCAAGTTCATCTATGCCGTATGGGCACGCGGTCTCCAGCCCGACCCTTTGGAAATCCTTCTCCAGGCCAGCTGCAAGGCCTTTTTGTGCCAGTCCAAGACCTTCGGAGAGCCTTGCAGCAAGGATTATTCCCATCCCCACGGCCTCTCCGTGGGCGATTTCGCCCTTTGAGCAATGCTCTATGGCGTGACCAAATGTATGGCCAAGGTTCAGAACCGCCCTTTCACCGTGCTCCAGTGGGTCCCGGCAAACTATATCGGCCTTGATTGATGCCGCTCTGAAGATTAGTTCGTCCTGAATTTTGGCGTTTTTTCTGGACGGAAGCCCATTTTTACCCTGTCCGTCCGGGATTTTGGCCGAAAATCCGGATGAAACGGCCCGGGCGTAGACATCGGCGTCCCCTATCAGGAAGGTCTTGAGCATTTCCGCAAGGCCGCAGCGGAGTTCTTTTTCCGGCAGCGTTTCCAGCACGGTAGACGTCAAAAACGTGAACTCAGGCATGTGGAAGGCCCCCAGCATGTTCTTGTAGCCGCGGAGATTCACCCCGGTTTTGCCGCCGATTGCAGCGTCTACCTGAGCAAGGAGGGTGGTGGGAAAAGCGGCCCAGCGTATACCTCTTTTATACATACTTGCGGCAAAGCCGGCGATGTCCGTAGTGATGCCGCCGCCAATTGCAAGGACCAGCGCGCCGCGGGATAAATCGGCCTCTAAAAACTTCTCAGTGAGTTTTACGGCCGTATCCATTGTCTTGAGTTCCTCGGAGGTGACAATGCCTGTTATGCCGCGGACCACCCCGGCGGGAAGGGCTCCGGCAACGCTTGCGGCAACATTTGCCACATTTACGTCGTGCACAATGTAGATTTCCTTCTCTCCGGCAAGCCTTGCGGATACATCGGTCACCTTCTCTCCGCGTATTATGACAACATCCTTATTCATAACTTACAAAGATAGCGAAAAAACGGCAATATCCTCCCTGGCTGCTTTAGGGTCAGGCCGACATAAACACCGAATCCAGGTCTTCCTTAAGGCGGCGGAATCCTGTTTCCATTCTCTGCGACTGAGCGCCGCGGGGTTTTGTTCCGTGCAGGTATGACCAGAGTTGTTTCTGGTTGATACCTGTCATTTTTTCTACTCCTGATAGAGTAAAGATTCCCTGCTCAATATAGTATTTAAGCAAGCTTGGCATATCTACCCTATAAGATATCTCAAAGTCTCCATCAAGAAAAGACGGATACTTGAATCCTTCTGCAATGGCCGTTTCCCTATAGAAAGCCATCTGTTTACGCATATCCTCCTTTGCCGATTCAATGCTGGCTCCAGCTCCTGAAAAAATCTCATTCTTGCAGAAGACGGTATAAGTGCCGTCATTAGCCCTTTCAATAATTGCTTCAATTGTTGTCATACCAAATGCATTTCTTTTCTGATCTTCTTTTCCAGCCCCTTACCTAATTCTTTTCCCTGATGATAAGGAACCGGGTAAGTTCTCTGTCCCTTCTTGTAAATCACGTGACTACCGGCCTGCCTTATGGATATCCATCCATTTCTTACAATTAGCCGATGGAATTCGTCATATTTCATAGGCGCACAAAAATAGTTATTTTTCTATTAAATACAAATACATAGAATAGAAAATTTACCACTCTATATAACGGAGTCCTGTCTTTAGGTCTCCGTTACAAAGGTTGAAAACTTATGCGCGCTGACCAAATTTTGGCAAGGCTTGCCAAGATTTGGAAATATGAGAAAAAGGGTTATTCGTAAGGGTGCACCTGTAAGTGCCCCCCTAAATAGATAAACAACTGTATGTCAGGGACTTTTGGACCAGCGTCCTATTTCAGATACGGATTGTATTTGTCAAAGGGAGTGTAGCTCATCCAGTCTATCTCCAGCTCGTAGGGATAGAGCGGCTTTTCAACGGACAGCGGATTGGTTTCCACCGGCCAGTTGTTGGTGTGCCAGAAATTGAGCCTGTATTTGCTCTTGAGGCAGGGAACGCCGGTCTTTGAAGGCTGGTCCGGGAACACTTTCTTGCCCTTGTAGTCCCAGAGGATGATCTTCTTGCCGGTTTCAGGATGCTCCATCCACCATACCATACGGTCTGGATACCAGTCCCAGCCGTATACGTAGAAGCGGGCCGATGCATCGTAATCAGGAATGGCCTCAATGCGTGAAGGCTTGTTCTGACGGCCCGTGAAGGCTGTATTTGGAACGCGGGTAACGCTGCCGTCCCTGTGGCGGACCTCGGAGCGCCAGATGGTCTCAAGGATCTCTCCGGTTGCAAGGTTGATGATTCGGCCCACACGGTTATGTGCGCCGCGTTTACCCGTCCAGGTGCCTACGTAGATGATTCTGGGATCGGCAATAAGCCACTCGATGTCAATCTCGCTCTGGCCGAACTCCCTGTCGATGTTGTAGGTGAAATACCCCACCACGGCACCAACGTTTGGCTGAATCTCACGCGGATCCGCAATCTTGATGCGGGCGCTGTAGCTTCCGTAAAAAGTGTAGTCCTTGGAGATGATCTCCGGACCACGGCCGGCGCCCGCGGGATCTGCGGGATCCATCCGGTAAAGCATAACGGAAGTACCCTCCTCTGAGAGTGAGGGAAATCCTGAGAAATAGCGGAAATCCTCTCCCGATGGCCTGTAATTGAAGTCAAAGTACTCAGAAGATCCTTCCTTGAAGTCTTCCTTGAATGCACCGTGGAACTTTGGTGCTTCCTGGCCGAAGGCCCCTGCGCAAAGCATCAGGCCAAGGCAAATTGTTAAGCAGCGCTTCATTACTCTTGAGGGCTATATTCTATCCAGTCAATTTCTAGTTCGTAGGGGTAGTTTGCCGCCGCCCCGTCCGTGTGGTAATACCTGAAAACGAGCTTCAGAGGGTCCTGGGGCACGTTTTCAGTGACCTCTTCAATCACTTTTTTGTCGCCGGAGGGCGTGGATTTTACCCACCGCACAAGTTTATCGGCACTCCAGTCAAGGCCGATAACGCAGAGCTTGGATGCGGTGTTTATGCCGGCTACGGTAGGTGACGCTACGTCAATGACCACCCCCGCGCCTTCTGGGCCGAACTCCACGCTTGCGCCAAGGCTTGCCTGCACGGACTTTACATCCGGCAACTTCACGCGAGCGGAATAACTACCAAAGTGTACATAATCCTTGGATGTTAGTGTGATTCCGTCTCCGGCGTCCTTTGCGGCATTGAGCCTGAGCATAAGTATCTTGGTGCCGCTTTCCGTAAGTGAGGGAAAACCGGGAAAACTGCGGAAGTCTATTCCGCCAGCATCCAGGGTGAGCCCATTGCCGGGTTCACCGGAAAAGTCTTCCTTAAAGGCCTCCATAATGGTTACGGTCACGGGAGGGTTGTCGTCCGGTTTATCGTCCGGTTTGTCATCGGGAGTATCATCCGGGGTATCGTCCGGCTTGTTATCCGGCTGTTCCTGCTTTGGCTTTTCCGGTACCGGGAGCGGATATTTCCCGCTGCTGCAGGAAACAGCCGCCCCAAGTGCCAGCAATAACAGTAACCTATTAATATCCATTATCTTTCCTCCACAAGATGTTTATCTCATCGTAGGGTTCATACTTCATCCAGTCCACCTCCAGGCAATAGGGATACTTGGGAGCCTCCTTTGACTGGGGATTGGTGTCCACTGACCAGTCGTTGGTGTGCCAGAAATTCATAAGGTAGGTTGTGGGCGGCTGGGGAATGCCGGAGAAGTTGGGCGTTGTGCCCTGGTAGTCCCAGAGGATAACCTTCTCTCCGGTATCCGGGTGCTCTATCCACCATGTAAGCCTGTCGGGGTACCAGTCGAAGCCGTAAACATAGAACTTCTTTGAGGCGTTATAGTCGGAAATGGCAGGGATGGTGCGGGGCGTAAGGGCAGCGTCGTCGGAAGAAGCAAAGTAGTGGTTCTTGTTGCCGTCGTGATAGGACCTGTAGTTGGTGTACAGGATCTGTCCCTTTGCAAGGTTGATGGTGCGGCCAACCCTCTGGAGGTTGCCCACATTGTTTGGCGCGCTAGTCCAGGTGCCGATATAGATGAGTGTAGGATCGGCAATGAGCCACTCGAAGTCAATCTCCGAAAGGCCGAACCCCTGCGTAAAACGGTATGTGAAGTATCCCACAACCGCGCCAACGTTTGGCTGCGCCTTCTTCACGTCGGGGACGCGGAGACGGGCCGAATAAGTGCCGAAGTGCGTGCGTTTGGTGGAAGAGATTTCCGGGCCCTTTCCCGCGCCTGCGGGGTCCGTGGGCTGGATGCGCTCAAGCATAACGGTTGTGCCTTTCTCTGTGAGTGAAGGCACGCCGAAAAACAGTTTAGGGGCGCTTCCTCCGCTGAAATACTGCGGCTTTGCGCCGTCAAAATCCTCTTTGAAGGCTCCCATGAAGCGGGTATCCGGGTCCTGAGCCATCGCCGCTGCCGGAATAATGAGCGACAGTGCTAAAATTGCTGAAAGTCTTTTCATCTTTCCTTATATTATATTACTTGGAGAGGCAGGGCGGGGTCAGCCGCCCTGTCCCTAAAAAATTACTCCTCCTCTGGTGCGGCAACAACCTTTACACTGAGGTTGTCGAAGTAGAGATATATGCCAGGGCCGAAGAAAGGACCCCAGACAGAGCGATAATCTACATAATAATAAACGGTGCCTGTCTTCTGTGCCCAGTAGTGAGCAACCGGTTCGCCGGCATTGCTGTAACCAAGCCCAAGTTCGGCATTCTTTGCAATGTAGTTGGCATTGGCCTCAAAACCACCATCAATAGGTGGAACAGGGTCAGTTCCGGCGGCTGACCAGTAGTTGAACATTTCAACTACAGACGTGCCATCTAAACCAATAGCATCCTCGCTTTCGGCAATACCGAACCACAACAAACCGCAGTCATTCGTGTTTTCTCCCCATTTCATCTGTGCTGATAGTTCAAGATAATCACCCTCCTCAACTTCTATTGCCTGATAGAATTTGACGTTGTTTGCCTGGTCGTGAATCTGGTTCTCGGAAGAGAGTCTGAGGCAGCCGCCGTTACCGCCGGCCGGCTTCACCTCGGTATAACCAAAGGTGGGGACCCAACTGGGAACACCTGCCATGGGGTTTTCATAGTCACCTTCGGGAAGGACATCGGTATGGATGAATGTCCAATACTGAGCATCGTCCTCTTCCATTTCACCGCCCTTGAGGAGCTCGTTGTAGGCAATGACGTCAACTTCGGCCTGGTAGGTGTTTGTTACAAAAGCAGAGTTGACAACAGTGGCCTTGACGGTGTATTTGCCATAATCGGCATAAACGTGAGTGGTCTTGAAGTCGGTGCCGGGCTCAGTGGTGACGCCGTCGCCAAATTCCCAGGTGATGTTGGTTGCGTTCTCGGAAGCAGTGGCGTCAAACTTTACAGTAAGGCCGAATTTTCCTGCACGGTCCTTCTGGGCCTCAAAGGTGAAGTAGGCCTTGGGGGCACCTGCAACATCAATTTTGACCTCCTTGGAAGAGACCTCGCCGTCGGCATTTGCGGCGGTGAGCTTAACGGAATAACTGCCACCGGAAGCGTAGGTGTGTTCCGGAGAGGCTTCCTTTGAAGTCTCGTCATCGCCGAAGTCCCACTTGTAGGAGGTGGCGTTGGTGCTCTTGTTGGTGAAAGTCACCTTCAGTCCGTCCACGGCGTAGTCGAAGTCTGCCTTAGGGGAAGCGGCAGCCGGCGTGTTGTCGTCTGTCTTGCCGTTATCGGCGGGCTTTGTGCAGGCGGCCATTGTTACTGCAAAGATGGCTGCTGCGAGAAAGTAAAGAACTTTTTTCATAAAACACATGTGTTAAAAAATGGTTAATATTGGTTTAGGATTATTAATCTAAGGGGAAAAGGGCACGTACGTCGTCCGTCCAGTACTCGCTTCCAAGGTCAAGGATTATTGCCACGGACGTGTTGGAATCGGCCAGGGAATAGTCGGCTGGACCTTGGAGATTTGAAATGGCAAGGCCAAGCACAAGCTTCTTATAACCTTCCGCGTCCTTGAATGTTGCGCTCTGGGCGGCAAGGGCCTTGAGGTCCACGCTCACCTTTACTGAAGCGCCGCTCTCGCCGTCAGGAACCGTGATGGTGCCGGGAACGGTGCATACGGCCGCGGGAAGAGCCACGCCCCCCACGTCCGCTACTTTTGCTGCGGTAAGATCGGCCGATATCCCTAAGGATACGCTGTAGCCCTTCTGAACCGCGAAATAACCTGAGCGGATAACTCCAAGCGCGATGTCCAGTTTGCCGCTGGCGGCATCATAGGAGCAGGTGTACTTGGAATTCTGGCCGAACGGTCCCATGGGGATGGGATAGGAATTGTCTATACCCGTCACCGTGGCCTGCGGTATGTACACCTTAGCAAAGCCGTAGTCCTTGGTAGCATCCTCTTTGGAGCAGGCGGCAAAGCCTGCTGTAAGAGCAACGATGAGAAGTAACTTATATGCTTTCATATCAATTGTATTCAGGGTTCTGGGTAATTGCTCCGCCTCCGTTTGCAATTTCCTTGCGGGTGAAGGGGAAGTAGTAATTCCTTTCATAGAAAGTGCGGTAGGCTACGGTAGGATAGCTGTACTGGAAGCCGCCAAGCTCGTTTTTCCTTACGGAAGCGCCCTTGATGGCCTTGTTGAGTACGGTCATGGCGTCTTTCCAGCGGAGAAGGTCCCAGTAGCGGTGGTCTTCGAAGGCCAGCTCCACGCGACGCTCCTGCTTAACGGCATTACGGAAATCCGTCTTTGAGGCGGCTGTAACTACAGGGAGTGAAGTGCTGGCGCTCTGGCGTACTTCCGTGAGGGCCTGGCGTGCGGTCATTCCGTAACCGGCTGGGTCTGCATCCGGGCCATAGGCCTCGTTCATAGCCTCTGCATAGTTCAGAAGGACCTCGGCGTAACGGTAGAGGGGCCAGATATGGTCCGTGCTGCCGCCTTCCACAAGGTTGAGGTTGGGAGCGAGGAACTTCTTGAGGTAGTATCCGGTGGGGCTTGCCCCAGCAACGCGGGAGTCGTAGTTGCCGCCCTTGGACTCATCAATGCTGTTGCCGTTCCAGGTGCTGCCGTTACATACTATTGTAGCAGCAAGGCGGGGATCCCTGTTGGCATAAGGATCCGGCACCTGGGGGCCGATATACTCATACGCATCCACAAGGTTCTGGGTGGGGCATACGCCGCTGCCTCCGCCACGGGTTGCAACCGGATAGTTGGCACGCTCAGGGGCGCTGCCGGCCGCCTGGCGAACCAGGAAGATGGACTCTACGTCGGAGGTGGCGTTGTTCTTGATGAAGTAGTTGCCGTAGTCCCTGTTCATGGGCATATGCCAGTCGGGGGTGGTCCTGGCGCCTTCTCCAAAGCCGAAGCCCTTGGCAAAGACGGCCTTGCGCATCTGAATCACGTCATTTGCGGCCTCGGCTGCCTTTTCCCATTTCTCTACGTCGTCCAAGGGGTTGTTGCGGGGACTTGCCGCGTAAAGGAGCACGCGTGCCTTGACGGCAAGGGCCGCCGTGCGGTCCCATCGGCCTGTCTCGTCACGGAAATTCCAGTTTGTGACATCTGCGATGGCGTTTTCAGGGGTCTCGTCCAGGGCTACTCTCCAGTCAAGGTTGAGTTCATTCAGGTGGTCGTCGATGAGTTTCACGATATGAGCCACTACTTCGTCGTAGGAAGCCTGGCGGGCAATGCCGGTCTCTGGGTCCAGAAGCGGAACTCCGCCGTACATCTTCAGGAGCTCGCCGTAGTAGTAAGCCTCTGCGATGTATGCCTCGGCCCTCTGCCAGCCAAGGTTGATGCAGTCACGCATATATGCCTTGGGCTGCTCAGTGCTGTAGATGCTACCGTCCGGGTTATACACCGTGCTGGTATCCCTGTTCAGGGCCAGGAAATTTTCCCCGTCCTTGGCGTAATCCAGGAAGAAATGCGCTGCGCGGATGCCCTCATAGTAATTGGTGTACTTGTATGAGAGCGGGTTTAAATCGGCCGATAAAAGACCCCTGTTGAAGGTTTGGGCTTCTGACGTGGGGGCAGCCTGCTCTGCTTCGTCGGAGGCGCTTGCAAAGAGGTTCCCGTCAATTACGTTGAAGCCGTTCCCCATAGGGGTATAGTATGCATAGGCAAAGCTTGTAAGGGTGCTTGAACGGGTTTGGAGCCTGTCCATGGTGTCAAACACGTCTGTGCGGGTGTCCAGGAATTTGGAGCAGGCGCATACTGAAAGCGCCGCTGCAAGTATGATGTAAATCCTCTTCATATCTTAGAAACTGATTTGAAGTCCCAGGTTGACCGCCTTTGAAGCGGGATATCCGTAATTAACCGTTTCCGGGTCCATCTTGTACTTACTCAGAAGGCTGCTGAGTGTGAGGAGGTTATATCCTGTGAGGCAAACGCGGAAGTTCTTGATTACCCTGCTGTCAATGGGAATGGTGTAACCAAGTTCCACTTCCTGCAGGCGAACCCATGCGTTGTCCTTGATCCAGAAGGAGCTTGAACGGTAGTTGTTGTCGTTCTGGCCTGTGGAGAGGCGGGGGTAAGTTGCAGTTTCACGGGTGTCAAGCTTGGCTTCCGGGTAGTGTGCCCAGGCGCCCTGTGCCCATTCGAAGGCGTTTCCGTAATTGAGGAAAGGCTTCCATTCGTCGTAATCCATAAGGTTTACTGTGGAGCCTGCGCTTCCGGTTATGAGGAGGGAGAGGTCAAATCCCATGAACCTGGCCTCTGCGCCAAGGCTGAATACCAGAGAAGGATAGGAAGGATTGCCGATTTTCACGATGTCTGTATCGTCAATGTACTCGTCTCCGTCCTGATTCTTGTATTTAAGGTCACCGGGCTGGATTGCGCCGTAAAGCGGAACCGGCTGTCCCATATTCAGCTCTCCGTCCATGTCAAAGTCCTTGACCTGATAGAAACCGATGCTTTCAAGACCCATCCTGGTGCCGTAAGGAAGGCCCGTAGCGGCATTGTATGGATACTTGGTGGCAACTTCTCCCATCTCAAGCACTTTGTTCTTGGCGTAGAGCACATTTCCGTAGACACTCCAGTCTACGGGGCCGCTCTTTGTGGCATACACAAATGAAGCGTCAACGCCGTGGTTGAACATCTTTCCAAGGTTGGTGTAGGCAATCTGGGCGCCATTATAGTCCAAGAGGGTGTTGTCTCTTGTGAGGATACCGGTGCGGTAATCCATAAAGTAATCGGCACTAACGGTGAGGGCGTTCCAAAGGGTTGTCTCAACGCCGATATTAGCCTTCAGGCTCTTTTCAGCTGTAACATCCGGGTGGCTCAGGAACAGCGGACGGATGCCGCTGGCGCCGCCGCCGAAGTTGGGACCCACGCCCTGTACAAAACTTCCGGTCCAGGTGTAGTACTGCTGATACAGGTATCTGCCGCCGGTCTCAAAGCCTTCAATTCCGACGTAGGCCTCGTTGGCCCCTGTAAAGCCGGCCGACGCTCTGACCCTCAGCTTGTTAACAACCTGGCTGCCCTTCAGGAATTCCTCGTTGGAGGCGTTCCAGCCAAAGGAGACGGTGGGATAGGGTACGAACCGCTTTCCTGGCGCAAAGGCGTCAGAGCCAAAAAGGGAAAGGCCGATTCCTGCGTCGTAGCGGTTGTCATAGGCCCAATCGGCCTTTGCGGTGAAGTTGGCGTAGCGGTATTTCCAGTTGTAGAAAGCGCTGCCGGTGCCGTTGAAATCGGAGATGTGGGCGGCAAGTTTTGCGGCAATCTTGTGGAGGCCGAACTCCCCGTCCCACCCCAGGATCACGTTGCCCTGCATCCAGCGCTCCTTGCCGGAACTCCAGTATCCGTTGGAGCGGATGTAGGTTGAGACGTCTGCGGTCTGGGGCACTCCGCCGTTATAACGGGCGTAAGTGTTTGTCTTGGCGGTGTTTCCGATGGTCCTTGAATAGAAGGAGAAACCTTCCTGCAGGTACAGGCCGGGGAGAAGGAAGCCAAAGTCTTCCCTGAACTTGAAGTTGGCCTGCATGAGCTTTGTGCGGCTTGTGGTCCAACCCTGTCCGGCAAGGGATCCTACCGGGTTGTTGGGATACACGGCCGTACCGGAGAAGTTGGAAATGGGATCTGTGGCATCCTTGTCAAAGACGGGGTAAATATTTGACGGATAGCTCATTACGTCGTTCACCAGTTGATAGACGTTGTAATTGGGACGGTTGCGGTCTTCAAGACGTCCGCCAAGGTCCACGCTTACTGTGAAGATGTCATTGAGCTTCATGTCAAGGTTGGTACGCACGCCGTATTTCACGAAGGAAACGTTCTTGGTGCGGTCCGTATTCCTCACGTTCAGGAAGCCCTGCTGATTTGCATAGTCAAGGACAACGCTGTACTTTGCGTTCTGGGAGCCGCCACGGATTGAAAGGCTACCGTCGGCATAACCCGTGACGGGCTTGAATACTTCGTCGTACCAGTTCACGTCTATGCCCTCACCGGCCTTGTAGGCGTTCATGGCCTCAAAGTCGTAGTAGGGATCCCACTCACGGCCGTGGTCGTTGCTCCAGGCCTGGTTGTACAGGCGGGCGTAATCGTATGAGCCAAGGGGCTTAGCCACATTGATGGGCATCTGGGCACCGCCGCGGGTCTTGAATGTAATAACCGGAGCGCCTTCAGAGCCGCGTTTGGTTGTGATAGCCAGAACGCCGTTGGCGCCGTTCATGCCGTATTCGGCAAGATCGGCCGCATTCTTACATATCACTACGGACTCTATTTCCTCCGGGGAGAGGTAAGTTATGAAGTCCTGCTGGACCTCAAAGCCGTCCACGAAAATCTTGAGAGTGTTCACGTCCGTCCCCTGAGCGTAAGAGCCGATTCCGCGTATCATCATACGCGCAGCACCTGCGCCCGGTGTTCCATCGTTGCGGATAACGATGAGTCCCGGATACTTGCCCTCAAGGGCGTCCGTAAAGTTGGCAAGGTCCTGTGAATATCCGCTGAAGGATACAAGGAGAAGTCCTGCCAGAGCTGCTATTATGGAGTGTCTTTTCATTGCTTCACGGATTTATCTGTTAATAACCGGGGTTCTGGGCGATGATGCCCTTATTGACCTCATCCTGGCGGAAAGGCTCAAGGAACCACTTGGGGTGCCAGTAGCCTGTGTAAGAGTATGCGTCCCAGTAGGAGATGAGGGCCGCCATAGTGTTGGCACCATCCGTTGTAAGGAAGGAGATTTCCGTCATGGGACCGCCAAGGATCTTGGTGCCGATATCCGGATGCTTCCAATGCTTTACGTCGTAGTAGCGCTGGTTCTCCTCAAAGAATTCCAGGGCCCTTTCACGTACTATCAGTTCACGCAGTTTGGCCTGGTCAGTTTCCGTCACTGACGGGAGGCCGGCACGGTTACGGATGATATTCAAGTATTTACGTGCGTTTACATCGTCTCCAAGTTCGTTGTAGCATTCTGCCAGGGACATGTAATTTTCTGCCAGGCGGAACAGCGGGAACTCCAGCCAGCGGCGGGCGCCGGCCTTGTAGTAGAACTTGGTGGGAACGCCTATTGACCTGCCTTCCGTGGCGCGGGCCATGGATGCTGCAATACCGGCATCCGAAGTAAGGCTTCCCATGTACCAGATGCCTTCGTTCCACTTGGCATCTCCGTCGTTGGAGCGGCCGAATTTGCCGGGAACGCAGATATCCACCCTGAAGCGGGGCTCAATCTTGTCGATGTTGGCCTCGAAGTCTGAGATGGGACGCGGCGCGTCCTCTCCAACCACTGGCCAGTCTATTTCGTTGCCGTCCTTGTCCCGGTACAGGCGTACAAAGTTGGTGAGAACACCACGGAGAGAACGTTCACCGGCGTCTACGTAGGCGCTCCAGTTGTATCCCTCCGTCATATTGTTGTACACCTGCTGATCGCTTTCCACCTTGAATGCAAGGAGGGTTTCCGGTCCGTTTAGCTGGGAAACGCCGCGGCCGTAGTCGTCTATGGCCTGTTCAAAGGTGTTGCGGTTGCCTTCTCCGGCCGTGAAAATGAGTTGTTTACCGTTGCTTTTTGCCCAGTTAATCACTGCCAGGTGGGCGTCAATGGCCGTCTGATAGCGGTTGAGGTCCTTTCCGCCCAGCCAGATGAGGGAATCGGCGCTGTAAGCCATTCCAAACTCCTTGGCGTAAGATTGATCGGCGTTGAAGAGCGGACGGGCGGCGAAGGTAAGGAGGCGGGCCTTCATTGCAAGGACAGCTCCCTTGGTGATCCTGCCTTCCCACTTGTCTCCGCAGCCGGGCTCGATGTCCGTCCAGGTGTCCGGGAGGCGGGATTCGGCCTCTCCAATCATCTCAAGGGCAAATTCCAGAGTCTTCTGGGCCGATGCACGGGGGAAGTTTATGTCATCGGTCATCTCGTTGGCCTGGCGCACGATGGGAACGCCGCCCCAGCGCTGGAACATGCCCACATATCGGTAGGCGATAAGGGCGTAAGCCTCTCCCTTCATGTACTCCTTCATTTCAGGGGAGATTTCAGGGCAGCTGTCTATGTTTGCTATGATTATCCAGCAGGCCCTGATAACTTCCCAGTTCTCGTTGAAGTTGGCCGGAGCGCCCTGGAACTGCCCGGAGGCATCCAGAACGGTGGTGGGGCCGTTCACAACCAGATTATAGCCGGCGTGCCAGCTGTAACCGCGGGTGATTTCTCCGGAAAGGGAGGCCAGGGTGCCGTGGTTGATGGCCCAGCCTTCCGGGAGGCCTTCGCGGAGACCGCGGTGATATGCCCTCCAGAGCATTCCCTCTGTGTCTTTGCGGTTGGAGAATACGTCCTCAAGGTAAACGCTTCCGGTTACCTCCGGCATCTCCAGGAACAGGTTGCAGCCGGTAAAACTCATAAGGGCTGCGGCGATGATTGCTACAATACGTATCTTTTTCATATCCCTGTCCGTTTAGAAGTTAATGTTGACGCCAATGTTGGTGGTCCTGGTGAGAGGGAACACGTAGGAGATGTTACCTTCACTGCCGCCAAGGTTGTCCTTGGTTTCGGGGTCAATTCCATACCGGCTCATCTGGTCAAACAGGGTGAGCAGGTTGTTGGCGTTGAGGTATACCCTGAGCATGGATATCTTTGCTTTCCTCAGGAATGCGGAATTTGCCGGGAAAGTGTATCCAAGCTCCACATTCTTGATTCTCAGGTGGTCTGAAGCGAGTGCCCAGAGCTGGCTCTTGGGACCGAAGTCATAGTGGTCCTGGCTGGCGTCATACACTGCACGGGGGTAGGTGATGGGGGTGCCGGCGGCTACCTTTTCAGGAGTCCATCGGCCCTCATACTGCCACAGGAAGGCGTTACCGGCCCTCTTGAAGAACGGGCTGGTGATACGGGCGATGTAGTATGACCCCATAGCCGTACCTGAAAGCACCACCTTCAGGTCGAAGCCCTTGTAGCTTACGCCTATCTTGCCGCCGAAGTTCATCATAGGCCTGTTGGGATAGCCTATGGGGCCCTGGTCCTTGGAGTCAATAACGCCGTCACCGTTGAGGTCTACGTACTTGATGTCGCCAAGGGTCACCGCGCCGGCGCTCTGTGCAAAGTACGGCCGGTTGTTCAGTTCTTCAAGTGTGTCATAGAAGCCGTCGGTCTTATATCCGTAATACTGGCCGATAGAGTGCCCTGTCTGGTTCATCCAGTCATAAGGGTTGGGGGCCTCGGCCATATATTCTATGGTATTTTTAGCGTAGGTGACGTTTCCTTCAATGTAATAGCGCCAGTCTCCGCGCTTTTCATTCCAGCCAAGAACAAGCTCATAACCGCGGTTTGTGACGCGTCCCACGTTTACGGCTGCGGTGTCCCAGGAAGGAACGCCAAAGGTGATGGGGATAACGCCAAGGGTAGTGAGGATGTCACGCCTGTTCTCATAGAAGAAATCGGCATTGAAATAGAGCCTGTCGCTGAAGAACTTGGTCTCAAGGCCGGCGCTTATCTTTTCAGATTTTTCCCAGGTTACCTGAGGGTTACCCAGGGCGCCTTCCGCAGAACCGGTGTAGATGGTGTTGTATGAGCCGGTGCTGGTTCCAAACTGGTAGTAGTTACTCTGCAGGGAGCCGGAAGACGTGGTGCTTGTAAGGCTTCCGGGGCCCATATTGATCTGGTATGTGCCAGGAAGGTAGAGATAGCGTTTGCCGCCAATCTGGTCATTACCCACAAGGCCGTAACTTGCCCTTATCTTGAAGAATGTAAGCCAGGGGTTCTCCGGGAACCAGGGCTCATTGGTGAGCACGTAACCGGCCGATGCCGCAGGGAAGAAACCGAACCTTCTGTCTGCGGCAAAGTTTTCTGTACCGTTAAGAGCGAAGTTCAGCTCCAGCAGATACCTTGTGTCGTAGTCGTAGGTAAGACGGGCCGATGTACCGATAAGGCCGCTGGGAGTGTTGAAGCTGTCGGAGGGCATGGTGTATTTGGTGGCGCGTCCAAGGAGGAGGCCGCCCACATTGTGCTTTCCGAAGTTGCCCTGATAGTTGAGGACTATATCGGCATAGAAGTCACGCATGCCGCCCCAGGAGCCGGAGGAATAGCTGTCCGGGCCCACCGTGCCGCCAAAGAACTCAAGCTCATTGGGGTTGGTGAGGCTTCGGCGTACGCGGTACTGGGGGATTGCGAAGGACTGGACCGCCACCTTGCTGTAGTTCTCCTGATAGCGGACGCTGGCCTGGAGGTCAAGTCCCTTGAGGAGCCAGGAGAAGTCATGGCGGAGACGCATTGTCACGTCTACACGCGTATTAGATGTGGTACCCACTGAACGGCTGAGGAGGGCGGGCAGCCAGCCGCCGGTCATTTCGTTGTCAGTGCGCTTGTGGAGGCCTTCCTGGACGGAGTTCTGAGGGTAATCGAAGTCCACAATCAGTTTGTCGTCCAGGATCATGCTGCGGTTGGTGAAGGGGTTTCCTTCATAGATAATCTGCATGATTCCGCTGTAACGGCTGTAGAGTGAACCTGTGCCGGGGCCCGTTGTGGAACCGAACTGGCCGCTGGTGTTCACGCTGAGCGTGGTGTTCTTGAAAAGGTCTACGTCAATGTTTGCCCTCACGTTGTACCTCTGATAGCGGGAGCCGGTCTTCACGCCAAAGTAGTTGGCGTTCTGCATGATGGACTGCTGGTCGAAGTAGTTGAGGGAAACGTAGTATTTTACCCTTTCAGTACCGCCGGAGACGTTTACGTTGGCGCTCCACTGAGGTGCTATGCGGCTGTATAGTTCCGCATATGCGTCGGATGTTCCGTAATAAAGGGCGGGGCTGTCTTTTAACTGCTGTTTCTGTGCTGCAGTAAGCCAGGTCATGGCGTCCACCTCTTCCGGAGTGAAGTCCCTGTTGTTCTGGAATTTCCAGAGGTCCTCATCCGTGAAAAGGTAGTTCAGCAGAGGGGTGCTGCCATAGCCTGCAACTTCGTTCTGAATGGCCTCGTTCCTAAATAGGGCATACTCATATGAGGAAAGGCCACGCTGCACGTTGGTTGCTCCGGTAAGGCCGAAGTTTCCGGAGAAACTCACCTTGGGACGTCCCTGCTGGCCGCGGCGGGTTGTGACTATGATGACGCCGTTAGCTGCGCGGATACCGTAGACAGCCGTTGAGGAGGCGTCTTTAAGCACGCTTATTCCCAGAATGTCGTTGGGGTTCATTCCATTGAGGATGCTCATGGCCTGCCTTGTGGGCTGCTCGATGCCGTCGATGACAATAAGAGGAGTGGTGCTACCGGAATAGGAGGAAATACCGCGGATGGCGATATCGGCAGCATCCTGACCGGGTTCTCCGGATACTGTCACGGCGCTGAGGCCGGGCGTTATACCCACCAGGGCCGATGATACATTGGCCACAGGAGCCTGGATAACGTCGTCTCCCGTGACGGCTGTGATTGCGCCGGTCACGTTCACCTTTTTCTGGGTTGCGAAAGCTGTTACCACTGTTTCCTGAAGCATGAGTGCCTCTTCTTCCAAAACAATGCGCAGGGGGGCTCCGGCGCGTGCCTGGAAGCTGTAGTCCGCGTACCCTATCCAGGATACAACCAGCGTGGTTCCAGGGGTGGTCTGAATTTCAAAATTGCCGTCAAGGTCCGTGATCACGCCGTTGGTGGTTCCAACTTCAAGGATGCTGGCCCCGATGGCCGGCTCTCCGGTTTTGTCTGTGACCGTACCTTTAACCACAATTTTACGCCCTCCGGAGTCATTTCCGCCCTGGGCCCAAAGAGCCTGGGAGGCCAGAAATGCCGCGCCTAAAAGGACACAAACTAACAGTTTTTTCATACTGGCTTGATTATTAGTTGGTTCGGTTAATGCAAATTTGGCAAATCGTTTTCTCTACGGTGTGACCATTATTTCCAAAAAATGTTTAAATTTGTACAAACATTTATATGTGTAATGAAAAAGTGTTTGTTTTTGTTTATCCTATTGCTTCAATATTGGAGTTTGTTGGCAGACGGCTTCTATTGCAAGCAGATTGGTATTGAAAATGGGCTTTCGCAGTCTTCCGTTACGGCTGTTGCTTATGACGAGAGGGGGGTTCTGTGGATAGGTACGCGTTTCGGACTCAATGAGTACAGGAACGGGGAGCTGCGCACCGTAATCGGCAGTCAGGATAATTATCAGCAGGGTACCTATATATATATGCTGTACTGTGACAGCCGTGGCACGCTTTGGACGTCTACGGACAAAGGGCTGTTCTGGTATGATCCAGCCGGAGATTCTTTTGTCATGGTGAGTGAGAGTACGGTTACCTGCGCCGTGGATGTTCCGGGAGGTGTTTGGTTCGGCGCGCATTTCGGCCTCAAGTTCTACTCTTTTGATACCGGCACAATAAGCGGTGATGACGGAGACGTATACACGGACTATATCTCATTGTTTTACAGGGAGGGATCCCTTTATTCCCTTGACAGGAAGGAGGGACTGGCGGTACATACCCCTGACGGCCAGGAAGCCGTTTATATTCCTCACCTTGAGGGAAACCTCATAATGTCGTCGGCCCTTGACGATGATATCCTTTACATCTCAATCCTCAATTACGGAATATTGGGATATGACCTGAAGGAAAGGCGTGAGTCATTTTCAATCGGCATACAAGACGGCCTTCCAGTAGATCCCCTTCTGGCTCTCATGGTCTTTGACGGAGCCTTGTGGATGGGCTTTGACGGCTCCAGCGTGTGGATAATGGACCTTCAGACTCATGAGATCGTTCCTCTTGACCGGCAGCTTGCGCAGTCTGGGGCAGGAATACCGCTCTCTGTTACCACCCTGTACCAGGATCGGCACAACAATATCTGGGTTGGCTCTGTGCGTGCCGGCCTGGTGGGGCTTAAGCTCTCTCCCATCAAGGCCTTTTCCCTTACCGGAAAGGACCCGGAGGCGGAAAACGTGATAATTGATGTATTGGCTTCGGAGGATGGCTTTGTCTATCTGGGCACAGACGGCAGCGGACTTTGGCGCTACAACCCGGACTCTGGCCTTTCCTGCCTTGCCGGGAAAGACGGACTCAAGATTACGGCAATAGAAGATTTTGACAGCGGGCGTCTCTGCGTAGCAACCTACAACAGGGGGTATTTTCTGGTAGACAGGAAAACGGCCCGTTTCACCCCGTTTGTGATAAAGGACAGGGCTACCAACGCGGAGGAGTGTTTCAACAGTAACTCCCCGTCGCTGTATGCTCTTGAGGATGGCCGTATGCTATTTCTGGCGGTGCACACTTATCTGTACGACCATCACACGCACCGTTTTCTCAGGTTCTCGGACAACACGGATGGGGAAGGTCTTGAATTGAGGGTGATAGGAGTTTCCGGAAGTGGGACCATTTATGCGTTTTCAGATCCTGGGATCTTTACCATAGATACGGAAACAATGGAGCTCAATCTCATCTACCGTGTGGATTCCGTCATAGGAAACATCAACACGGCAGTATATCATGGCGGAATGGTGTGGTTCGGCACAAATTATGGCCTTTATTCCTTCGACCCCAGAAGCTCTCAGGTCCAGAAGGTCCAGACCGCCCTTTTCTCCCGCGTGAGCCGACTGGAGAGTAACGGGGCCGACAACCTCTGGATATCGGCCGATAATACCCTTTTTCTGAGCAGGAACGGCGTCATTGAAATGACCGGGGAGAACCGCGGTGTTCCTGCAAATGAGATGATGGCCGGGACCTGCGCCCCGGATGGTTCCGTGTACCTTGGCGGTAATGCTGGTTTTGTGGAGATAGGTGCAGACTGCTATTTTGGTGAGCCGGAAGACCGTCAGGTAGAGCTCAGGGATCCCGCCAGGGAGTCACTGAAGCTGCCATACAACTATCAGTCGCTGGACCTTTCCATCAATCTTGTGGGATCAGACCCCTTTGAGCGTGTTCTATACCGCTATATGCTCAGTGGAACTTCTCAGATAACCTCAGATTCCTTCGATCAAACCATTTCCCTTCCTGCGCTTAAGCCTGGCCACTACAGGTTGCGGGTGTCCTATCTCAAGTCTGACGGCACCTGGAGCAGGCCCCAGATCATTTCTACCATCCATATCAAAAGGCCGTGGTATCTGTCTACGCCAATGATCCTTCTGTATCTGGTGATATTCATTGTTCTTGCCATAATTGGAATTGACCGCCTCAGCCGACGCCGTCTCCGCGCCCTTGAGGAGGAACTCAAGGCCAGGGACCACGTTTTCACTTCCAAGGTGGAGGAGTTCATTGAGCATCATATTTCAGAACCGGGTCTCAGCGTGTCGGACCTTGCGGGCCACATGGCCATGAGCCGCGCCACGCTGTATTATAAGATGAATGCTTCGTTCGGCAAAGGAGTGGCAGAGGTCATTGAGGAAAAGAGGATGGCAATGGCGGAGGAACTACTTTCAACCACATCTTTCTCAATATTAGATATTTCTGAGAAAGTGGGGTACTCTTCTCCGCGTTACTTCGCCACCCGCTTCAAACTCCTCCACGACGGCCAGACGCCGCTGAAATACCGGAAGGCGCACCAATAATCGGCAAAATCGGCTAACTTTGCACATATGTTACACGTGATAGCTCTGGCGGTTCTGCCCGCCATCATTCTTATTTATTATACTTACCAGCAGGACAAACTCCAGAGGGAGCCTGTGGGGAACATTGTAAAGGCGTTTTTCTACGGCTGGGGTTCCGTTTTTGCGTCCCTTCTTATCTCCATGCCGCTGATGAGGATGGGAGCGTTTCCGCAGGAGATCACGTCTTTCTGGGGAGTGGTACGCACAGCTTTCCTTGGAGCTGCAATCCCGGAGGAAACCGCAAAACTCTTCTGTCTGTGGCTGTTTCTCAGAAAGTGCCGTGACTTTGACGAGCGAATGGACGGCATAGTCTACGCCGTATGCGTGGGTATGGGCTTTGCGGCATTTGAGAACATTGAGTATCTCTTTGCATCGGGATCTGACTGGATTACAACGGGTATAGGCAGGTCCCTTACGGCTATTCCGGGCCACTTCGGCTTTGCCGTGATCATGGGTTACTACTACTCTCTCAACTGGTTTGATAAATACCGTGCTCCCGGCGCCGGAATCAAGATGTGGCTGTATCCCGTGCTTGCCCACGGCATCTATGACACAATTGCAATGCAGTCGGCCGTAACTCCTGAAATGAGCGGTGCAATCTCAATTGCAATCCTTCTTTTCTGCTTCTGGGGTATGAAGCTTGCCCGCCGCAAGATGTCCACCCATCTTCTGGCCGATTCCTATTCGGCCGCAGGCATCGATGAGCAGTAATTTTTGCAAATTCAGGATTTTGCAATAACTTTGCAGTCCAATCTGGCGGCCCGCTTGGGCCCATCCCTGCCCGGATGGCGGAATTGGTAGACGCGCTGGACTCAAAATCCTGTGGTAGCAATACCGTGCGGGTTCGATTCCCGCTCTGGGCACGAAAAAAGAGACCGGCTGGTCTCTTTTTTCATGCCTTTTGAGAACTATCAGGCTCCGGGCCGGAACTGGATGCCCATCATGGTTAGGTCGTCGCTTTGCTGGGCGTCTCCGACAAACTCGTGGACGGCGGCGGTCATGGCGTCAATCAGTTGGTGAGGGGCCTGTTCATGACGGGAAAGAGAGGCCTCGGCTGTTTCCCTGACGCGCTCTATCTTGAAGAGCTCATGAGAGGCGTTTTCGGCCTCTGTAAGGCCGTCGGTGAACAGGAAGATGGTGGTCCCGGCATAGATATCGGCCTCCTGCAGCGAATAATTCCAGGTTGGATCCACGCCTACGGGGATGTTGGCGTCGCAGGGGAGAGTGCCTACGCCTGCGCCTACCAGAAGGGGTTCGTCGTGGCCGGCGTTGCAATACTGCATTTTTCCCGTTTGAAGGTCCAGAACGCCCACGAACAGGGTCACGAACATCAGGGAGTCGTTAATCTCCGCAATGGTTTTGTTCAGGTTGGTCATAACCCTGTCCGGCAGGGATTCATGGGCCGATACAGTGCGGAACACCGAACGCGTCACCGCCATGAACAGCGATGCCGGAACGCCCTTGCCGGAAACGTCTCCTATGCAGAAAAAGAGCTTGCCGTCACGGAAATAGAAGTCAAACAGGTCTCCGCCCACTTCCTTTGCGGGCGCCAGGGAGGCGTATATCTGTACGTCCTCGCGTTCGGGGTAGGAGGGGAATACCTTCGGCAGCATTCCCATCTGGATTTCATTGGCAATGTGCAGGTCCCTTTCAATTGAGGCCTTCTGCGCGGTGGTATCCTTCAGCTGGCCGATGTATCTCACCAGGGACTGTTGCATATTGCCGAACGAATGGCTCAACTGGCCGATTTCGTCTGTACGCCGGAAGTCCGGGAGCACGGCGTCAAACTGCCCGGAGGCTATTGTCTCGGCTTCATCGGCCAGCCTCCTAAGAGGACTCAGCTCACGCGTTATGATGCGGATGAAGAAATACAGCATAAGGAGCAGCCCCGCCAGAACAATGATCATGACGGTGCGCCTAAGGCGGTCAAATCCTCCAAAGATGTCTCTCTCCGGGCACACGATGGCCATGCTGCAGCCGGTCTGTCCCAGGGGTTTGTAGAAGACAAAGGACTTTTCTCCGTTCAACTGCATCTGCATCATGCCCTCTTCTCCCCGCGTCATAGCGTGTCCAAGGGCGGAGAGGGAGGAGTCCGGTTTCTCCATGGTCTGGGTAAAGATGCTTTGCCGGGTGATCTTGGTGGAGTCCGGATGGACGAAATATGTGCCGCCGCGCCCAATCATGATGCTGTATGAATTGGGATATGGCTTCACTGCCGATATTGTATGCGACAGCCAGTTCAGGGACAGGCTGGTGTTTATTACGCCAATAACCTTTCCATCTCCGTCCTTGATGGCCTGACAGTAACTGGTCACCGTCTCCACTGTGTTGGTGGGCACATCCAGGTCCATATATGGCTCTGTCCAGCAGGGTTTGTCCAGAAGTTTCGGCATCAGGTACCAGTCCATATAGAAGTACTGGTAGTTGTCTGAGCCGCCCTGGATGGTGCGGATACCATCGGCATCATGCTTGGAATAGGCAGAGAAATATCGGCCCCTGTCCTTGAAGTAGTAGGGCTCAAAAGCGATGGAGCAGTTGTAGAAGTCCGGATTATTGAGCAGCATTCCGCGGCTGTAAACGAACATGGAGTCGGCTTGCTCCGGATGCCTCAGAACCAGCCATTCTGTCATTTCGGAAGCCACTTCCACCCGGTTCAGGATGCTCTCTACCCTCAGGGAAGTCTTGTCCAGGATTTGTGTGGCGCGGCTCACGGCCTCCTGGCGTACAGCCTCGCGAGACTGGTAGAACAGGAAACTGAGTGCTGCTATGAAAATGATGGCGGCGAAGATCACCACCCACAGGCTAACCCGTACAGAGAGCTTGCGGCGTATATAGGAGAGTATTCTATTCATAGCTCAGCTCTTTATACGTTATTTCACGCCCCAGCATATGGTTTTCCACCATAAGGTGGCTGGCAAGCTGCACCATGTCGGGGCGCATGCGAAACTCACGCTCCCCGGATTCCCGGTCCACCTGCAGGCGCAGAACCTCCTGCAGCATGAGCCGCTGCAGGACAATATTGGTGGCAATGTGCTCCCGGTCCACATACTCCATCACAATTTCCAACGCCTCTTCCGGATGCTCTGCGGCCCATTCCCAGCCTTTCCTGCTGGCCTGCGCGAAACGCTTTGCCAGGTCCTTGTGAGATTCATAGTAATCCCTGCTCATATACACGCCGTCTTCCTGCACATTGTAGCCGTGGTCGCAGAAGCGATAGACGTTCTTCTCCGTCATCTGGATACCTGCCTGTACCAGCTGGTAGTACTCGTTGTAGCTCATTGCCAGCGTGGCGTCCAGGGCACCCGCCACAAACAGGTTGGTGTTCTGGGCAAAACGCACCCATTCATAATCAAGATGATCCTGTATGCTCATGCATATGGCCAGCTGGCCGAACCCCACGCTCCAGATGCCCACACGTGCTCCTTTTTGGGTGAGGGGATCCTTGCCGCGAGCCGACACAATTACCATGGCATTGTTCATTGATGTCTGGAGGATGTTCACAAGGGGAATGCCACCATCCACTATTTCCATGGCCTGGCATAGCTGCAGCGTGGTAGCCTGGCACTGATTATTGCGAAGGCGGGTCATTGCCGGCTGGGTTGAAGACGGATGCTCTATCCGCACATTTACCCCCGCCTCACGGTAAAAACCTTTTGACTCGGCCACATAATAGCCGGCAAACTGAGCCTGCGCCGTCCATTGGGGCGTGAATACTATGGTCTCTTCCTGAGCCCTGAGCATGCTGCTGCCCGCTATAAGGAATGCAGCAATCATCAATAGTTTCTTTTGTCTCATTACCGGATATGGGTCCTGCGTTAAGTATAGACTGACAATTATACGCCCGCAAAGATAATAAAACATTTGCTCTTTGGTGCCCCCCGGGTGTGGGTAACGGGGTGATTTTTTGCAGGTTACCCGCAAAAACGGCGTTAGGGGGAAAAAAGTGTCGCAGGTCCGGCGGTTTTTGCAGACCTGCGACATGATTCGCCCCTCTGGGCACAAAAAGCACTTAGTCTTTGACCGGACGGATGGGAAGTCCGTTCTCACGGTAAAGACCGTAACAGTCGGTATGTCCAAATCGCATGGCATCACCCTGTTTACGCTCATGCCATTCAATAGCATTTTCGCTACCTGAAGGCGTACCGGCAGCAAGCGCCATAGAAGCCGTCCAGCACCAGGGATAGCCTGTTTCCTGAAGATTTTCCCCCACATAGTATCCTGTTTTCGGGAAATCTATGGTATTGCCATTGGGGCCGGTGACGGTCACAAGGCCCTGCTTGTTATAACTGAATGTGCATTTTGTGAAAAGTTCCATGGCTTCTTCACGGGTGGGCATACGCCAACCTTTGCCCAGTGTGGCCATAGCAGCATCATCTTCCGGCTGAAGGACAATCAGTTTGTCGGCAGTGCCTGAACTGGCGTGACTGTCATCCGTTGAGTACTTCTTAACCTTGTAGCCATCCTTGAACTTGTACGAGTCGCCGTTGTAAACCTTTTTGGTCTCAGTCTCACCCCAGGCGTAATAATTACCTGGATCAGAAGCGTCCTTTGCGCCCAGGTTGGTCTTTGCCCACTTGACGCTCAGGCCCAGATCAACGGCATCGGATGCTGCTACGGAAGTCTTTGTCTCCGAAGCCTTGACGCCAGTTTTCTTGTTGGAATTGCCGCCACATGAGACCATCGCAATAGCGGCAACGCACATGAGGAAAAGAGCAATCTTTTTCATGGTATCTGTTTTTATATTATTCGGGTTTATCCCATTCAAATGCCTTTACGGAAGTATCCCAGCCCTTGATTTCGAATGTGGCGTTCTTGGACTCCTTATCCTTGTCCAGATAGTTGACAAACTTGTACACAATCTTTGTAGCATCATCAACCCAATAATCGGCCTTGACTACAAAATCATAATCGTAGCGAGTACATTCAACGCCCAGGATTGTTTCTTTGTCGGATGTCGCCTCACCGTATTTTTTGCAGTTGCCAGCCGGGACACCGGCATCAAACAGGACATGACATTCGGAGTTCTTGGCAAATCCGGCGAAGTTCAGGTAACTCTCATCACCGCTGGTAAGAAGATTGGTCCACTTAACCGTGCTGTCTTCCTGCAAGGCCCCGCCAAAGGCTTTCAATGTTTTGCCGTCTTTGGCAAATTGGCAATAGAGATATAATACATAACGATAGCCCCTGTTCTCGTAGAACCATTCATTCCCCAATTTAATGAGGGTAATGTCTTCTTCCGCAGTGTTGTACGAAGGCTGATTCTTCATTACAATCTTCACATTGAGGGGGAATGTTGCCTCCAGGACCTTGGAATCCATCGTCTGGTCGGTCTGTTCAGTCTGCTCGTTACCGTTGCCATTTCCATTTTCATTCCCGTTCACGTTGTCATCGGGAACTAATGATTTAACGCAGGCCGCGATCATTGAAGCACCGGCCAGGAGCATGATTGCCGTAAAAAACTTCTTCATTTCCTTAGTGTTTTGTTTCCGCCTACAAAGTTCGTTAATCACAAGCACTTGAGACTTATACAAAAGTATAAAAATGAGCCGTGTCTGTGGTTTTTTTGCCCTTGGAACTCTAAAAATGTGTCGCTTTTACTAACTTTGCCCTACCATGAAGCGTCTTTTAATCATACTTTGTTTGATACAGATCTACGCCACTCCGGCAAATGCGCAGTACAACGACCACAGGGATCGGAAACTAGATTCCCTGGAGAACGTGGTGACCGGATGGACACCGGAGCGCCTTGCAAATGCCCCTTTTGAAACCAGGGCCGATGTATGCCTTGCTTTTTCGCAATTGATGTATGGATATGAGCGCATCAACCCGGACCGTTCCATGTATGCTGCCAGAAGAGCCTACGACCTGGGCAATGAGCTTAAATCCCTCTACCAGCCCTATCTTGCCTCCAAGTTCATCGGCCAGCTTTTCTATAATAAGGAACAGTATGACAGCACCATCTTCTACTATCGCGTAGCGCTGGGTTATCTGGAACGGATGGCAGCAGGAGAGGCAGGTCCGGATACTCCGGATGGCTATCCTCAGGAAAAGATTGACGATGCCGCTTCCAGCCTCTATGGTAACATCGGCAACCTTTACTATGAAATCGACTCCCTGCCGCAGGCCATGTCTTACTACGCCAAAGCAGGCGAAATCTTCAAGAAATACGACTGGAAAATCAGCAGCTCCATCCTGGAACACAATATGGGCGATATCTGGGCCTACGAGGGGAATGACGCCAAGGCTGTCGAGTGCTACAACACAGCCATCAGCTATGCACAGGAGGCCGACGATTCCTTATGGATGGCATCACCTAAGTTGGGACTCGGTGCTCTCTTTATGCGACAGGGCAAAGTCACAAAGGCTTTAAAGTATCTTCATGAGGCCGATGAATACTACTCTAAGCATCAAGATCAGGAGTACTACGACCGAATCGCTACGTTGGACATTATGGGGCAGGCCTACCAGACACAGAAACGGCAGCGATCCATGTTGGCAACAGCTTTTGCCGTTCTGGCCCTGGTCCTGCTGTCACTCCTGATCATAACCCGTCGGGCGCTGCGCCTGAAAAGAGAGAACGTCGCGGCAGACGAAGCCATCGGAGAGGCCCTGACCCAGCTGGAAATGACAGACTCGCTGTTCCGGCTAAAGATGGACCAGAATGTGCAGCTGAGCAGAGGAGAACAGGAAATCCTTCCCATGATTGCCGAAGGACTCACCAGCAAGGACATCGCAAAACGCCTTTTTGTCACGGAACAGACCATCAAATGGCGCCGCCAGCGTCTTCTCGCAAAGTTCGACGCCAGGAACACGGCAGAAATGCTTTCAAAAGCACGCGAGATAGGATTGCTGTAAGTTTACGCTTTAGGTATAGGTGCGGGAGATGTGACATTTTTGGGCACATCACCTGCAAAAAACGGCTATTTTTGCGGGTGGTGTGATTTTTTGGGGCTCATCACCCGCAGGTCTGGGCCCGATGCTCATCTTAGCCTCCTGCAGGTTTATCAAGCCACAGATTCCTTAGATATTAATTATCAATTATTCCGTTTCGGAGAGAAGTTGGGCATATAATTGCAAATAGTATTGCAATATGAGAAGAAATGTTATCTTTGCATAAAAGAATAAATAATAACACATTATGGCAACACTAAATCTATCTTATGAAGACCTTGCGTCCGTAATCTGCCTGGCAGTTCACCTTGCAAACGCCGACGGAAACGTCTCCGACGACGAAATGGAGGCTATTGTGAAAGCAATCACAGACCAGTATAACTTTGAGGGCCGGCAGGATCTCCTGAAGCAGTATATCAACGACGGGATGGCGATGGCCCCCCAGGTTGCCCTTCAGCACATAGCCGCTTTCGGCCCCGTGGAAAAGCAGTGGACTTCCAATTTCTTTGTGAAGACCATCGTGGCCGATGGCAATCTTGAGGAGAACGAGAAAAGCCTCTACTGGGATATCCAGGAAAAGTGCGGTCTTCCGGACCACAACCTTGAGGGCGGCTCATCCTCTTCAAATTCCGCACAGAATGAAAGCGACATCAAACTGGACCAGCAGACCTGCGTGACAATCAGTTACAGGCGCGTCAATGAAAGCATCTGCGACGGCTACGTGGGTTTTGTTCAGTACGACAGACAGGCTAAGGTGAGGGATAAGGTCTTTGAGTGGTTCCAGGATGCCGAAACCCTCCGCTTCCACAGGACATCAAAGAATCTTGACTACCTCAACTCCAAACTTGGCCTCAGCGGCGGATGGAGCCTCATTATGATCTACGCAAATAAAGATTACTGGTCAGATCCCAAGCTCAACCGCGCCGGCACCCTGATTGTGGGCGAAGAGGTTTACGGTCCCGTGTTCTTTGTCCTTGAAAACAATGATAAGACCTTGATGGGCTTCAATTACAAGAGCTTCATAGAGAAACTGCTTGGAGAACTCTACGCCCTTGACAACGGCATTCTGGTCACCGGAGAAGAAGAGCCCGCGCTTACCCGCCGCTACCTTGTAACGGCGCTTACCGCACTTGGCGCCCTTTCCGGCACTAAATGCTAAAGTTCCTGGACGCAAAGGGCAGAGCCCAGCGGAGGCTGAGGTGCCAGTATTCCCAGTTGTGGATGCCGTCACGCACGCGAAGCTGCGCCGGAACGCCGGCATCACGCATGGCGCGGTAGAAGTCCAGGCTCAGGTACAGGATAAAATCGTCGTCTCCGCAGTCCACGAACCATTTTACGGTCTTAAGCCGCTCCAGAGTTTCTGGAGTGGCTTTTTTTACGTATTTGATGGCCGAATTGTCCGCCACGGAGTTGGACGTTGCGGGGAACTTGCTGCCTTCCGGGATATCGGCCCAAACCTCTCTCTTCTCATTGTCCAGCCAGCCGCTCATAGCATAGCAGCTGGAGAACATGTCCGGATGGTGCTGGGCATACACCACAGAGCCGCCGCCGCCCATGGAAAGGCCCATAATAGCCCTCTCTCCCTTGCTGCCGCCGCAGTTGAACTTAGCCTCCACGGCAGGGAGGAGTTCCTTGAAGAAGAAATCCTCATAGGGCCATCCCGGGACGTTGAAATAGCCGTTCTGGTAGGCGTGGATGTTGGCATTGCCGGCGTTTGGCATAAGGATCACAAACGGGACGCACTCTCCGGAAGTGATGAGCTCATTTGCCACCCAGTCCACGCGGCCCAGTACCTTCCAGGCGGTGTAGTCGTCGGAAAGGCCGTGAAGAAGCACTATCAGGGGATAGTGGTTGGCGGGATTGTATCCTGCGGGAAGGTACACGTTGTAATTCTGGTCTGTGTCCAGAATGTTGCTGTGCAGGGTGTGAGTCTCTATTTTCTGGCCGAAAGCCGTAAGCGCCACGCTCAAGGCTGCAATGATGGTTATCAGTTTTTTCATATTACATTTGTTTTCGATATTCAATGAAACGGTCCCATTCTTCCTGCAGGCCGGTAGCATGACTGCCGATGAAAAAATTGGCCCCCGAGGCATCCTGGAAAGGGGTCCAGTTGCCACAGACAACCCCGTCAAGCGTAACGATGGGCTGGAAGATGCCGCTGTTGTTATGGGCGCGGTGACGGTGGTCCGGGTCAAGGACTATGTCCCGGCTCTTGTAGCTTATGAGGTACTCGTCGTAAGGCGGAATGAGGAGGTAATTACCTTTCCGGAACCCGCGAGTCCGGCAGTCCGCGGTGAGATAAAACTCCCGCCCCCGCCACCTTTCTGTGTGGATGTAATCTCCAAGGAGTTCAATTCCGCGGCGGCAGTCGTTGAGGCCGAGCCCGCTCCACCACGCAAAGTCCTCCAACGTTGCGGGCTGGCGGCTTCTGAAATATTTGAGCGTCAGTGTCTTAAGGGCCTCATCCCTATCAAAATCCGGCCTTGGTCCTACTTTCCTGGCCGATAAAGCGTAGCTTGCCTTCATCGGCATAAGGTCTCCGCTGCAAAGGACGCCCTCAAGCTCTGCCATTCGCACGTGATAGGAAAGCCGGTGATCGTCCATGGTGATGCCCCTCTCCCTAAGCGCTGTCACAAAGTCTTCCTTTACCGCGCTGCGCTTTTCCTGGGCCGTTTCCACAAGGATCTCCCTAATGGAGGCCACCTCCTTTTCCGGGAGGCTCACCTTGTTGCTGTGCATCCAGCCCAGCGTCACGGCCAGTGCCTTGGCGCCGCAGAGACCGATCATCGGCCAGTAATCCCGAGCCGATACCAGCTGCCACGTGCCCCGCATTAGGTGCAGGCGCACGATTTCCCCGCCGTTGAAGGCCTTTCTGAATGCCCCGGCCGATGGTTTCCGCGTGCGCATCCCCACCGCCCATCTCATAAGGCGGTACTCCTGGGCCTGGATAGCGCCCATATAGTCCACAACCTGGGCCGGCCGGCTGAATTGGGGGCAGCAGAGTTGCTGGTTGAGGAGTCTCAGTGACACGGGATTCATAATGCGAAGATACAAAAATTTCCGGGTGGCCACGCCTTTACATCAATCTTAGTCACGTTTTAGGCCCATAATCAAACTAAGATTGTATATATTTGCAGTATGAAAAGAATAATCACCACCGCACTATTACTGATGATTGCGCTGGGCGCAATGGCTCAGGGCAAGTACGCCGTCAAATCCGGCATCCTCAAAACCAAGACCGTGGCAGGCGGACACGAAACTTTTGCCACGCAGTATTTTGACGACTATGGCCGCAAGGAATCCGTCAAGCAGAAAATGGATATCCCCGGGATGGTAAGCTACGACTATTACACAGTTACAAAGGGCGACAAAGCCTGGATGGTAACGGTTACCGATGGCAAGCGCTCAGTGAAGGCTTTTGACAACCCCACTCCAGACCTCACTTTCCTTAAACCCAGCAAGGAGATAATGGAGAAGTACAAGATGCAGTACCTTGGAGAAGAAAAGGTAATGGGAAAAACCTGCAAGATATACTCCTATGAGATCAAGCAGAACCGTAAGCCCGTGCTTTGGACCGTAAGCGTGTACAAAGGCGTTCCTCTAAAGACAATCATCAAAAGCGGAAAGAAGACCAGCACCATAACGGTGACGGAGTTCAAGGAGAACGCATCCGTTCCCCAGAACGTTTTCAATACGTCCAAGTAGTTATTTCTGCGTGGGACTCTTGACAAAGATCATGGCCATCAGCGGTAGCGCAATGATGGCCATTGTTGCGCTTATGGGCAGGTAAATCCCAAAATTGACGTACTGCACCACAAGATAGGTGACAAGAAGAAGGCCGATACCCATGGCGCTGCTGATGATGTAGTGCTTACGTATATCCGTGCTCTTGCAGACAAGGCGGCTGAGGTTTGGAACGCCAAGTGAAATGAAGCCGATGGGGCCGCAGATGCTCACCGCGCTTGTCACAAGGCACATTATGGCAAGAAGTAGCCAGGCCTTGTCACGGTTTGGAATCTCAATCTCTTCCTTGAAATGACGGGTAAGCCTGCCTGCCTGCCACAGGGCTACGCCAAGGCCGATTCCAAACAGCACAAGGGAGAAAATTATGTCTCCGGTGGTCACTCCTTCAAGGCGGAAATTGGCGGCCCCCCAGAGGTAATACTGCTTCAGGAGGTCCCCCGTGGGCGCATTTGTTACCACAATTGTTCCAAGGGAACCGATGAAAGTGCCAAAGAGAATGCCAAATGTGATAAGCTGCTGGGTGTTCACTTTAAGCGTTACAAAGTAGCACACCAGCGTGCAGATAAGCGTGCAGATAAAGCTTCCCACGGTGAGAGAGCACCAGCCCGACATTGTGGCCGCAGCCGCGCCAAGGCATGCCGCAGAGCCAAGCCCCAGCGAATACACATCCCCCAGCTGGTTGCGCCAGAGGTATTGCATCTGGATTCCGCCAACCGGCAGTGCAATCCCGGAAATAAGTACGTAAAGAAGACTCAGTAGCATAGTGCAAAGATACAACAAAAAAGTGCTATCTTTGTATTCCTATGCCGAATGATATCATAAAAGAGTTCACCAAGGCCGAATACAAGGAAGGCTTTGTGACAGACGTGGAGCAGGAGTTCATCCCAAAGGGACTGAACGAGGATATCGTGCGTATGATATCGGCCCGGAAAGAGGAGCCGGAGTGGCTCCTTCAATTCCGCCTTGATGCCCTTCACAAGTGGGAAAAGATGCCCCAGCCGGACTGGGCGCACCTTGATATGCCTGAAATAGATTACCAGGACATCATCTACTTTGCCGCTCCCAAGAAGGACAAGGACCGCCCCAAGGAGATAGACCCCAAGCTTGCGGAAACCTTCGATAAACTGGGGATTCCCCTCAAGGAACGCGATGTCCTTGCAGGCGTGGTGGCCGTAGACGCCGTGTTCGATTCCGTCTCCGTCACCACCACTTTCCGGAAAACCCTGGCGGAAAAAGGCATCATATTCTGCAGCTTCTCCGAGGCCGTGAAAGAGCACCCGGACCTTGTCCGTAAGTACCTCGCAAGCGTTGTACCAGCCTCAGACAACTACTTTGCCGCCCTAAACAGCGCGGTTTTCTCAGACGGCTCCTTCTGCTACATCCCCAAGGGCGTCCGCTGCCCCATGGAGCTCTCCAGCTACTTCCGCATCAACGCGCGCGGCACCGGCCAGTTTGAGCGCACGCTGATTGTGGCCGATGAAGACTCCTACGTCTCCTACATGGAAGGCTGCACCGCCCCCATGCGTGACGAGCAGCAGCTCCACGCCGCCGTGGTAGAGATAATTGTTGAAAAAGGGGCCGATGTAAAGTACTCCACGGTCCAGAACTGGTACCCCGGAGACGCTGACGGCAAGGGTGGCATCCTGAACCTTGTCACCAAGCGCGGCATATGCAAGGGAGAAGGCTCCCACCTCTCCTGGACGCAGGTTGAAACCGGCAGTGCCATCACCTGGAAATACCCTTCCACCATACTGAAGGGGGATTTTTCATCCTCTGAGTTCTACTCTGTGGCCGTCACCAACAATCATCAGCAGGCCGATACCGGCACCAAGATGATCCACCTTGGCCGCGGCACAAAGAGCCGTATCGTGAGCAAGGGAATATCGGCCGGAGTGAGCCAGAACAGCTACCGCGGCCTTGTGAGGATGGCTTCCGGTGCGCAGAACGCCCGCAACTACTCCCAGTGCGACAGCCTCCTGATTGGTTCCAAGTGCGGCGCGCACACGTTCCCGGACATCCGGAGCGCCAATCCATCGGCCACAGTGGAGCATGAGGCTACAACCTCAAAGATCTCCGAGGATCAGCTCTTCTACTGCAACCAGAGGGGCCTTGACCCCGAAGAAGCAGTGGGCCTCATTGTGAACGGCTACGCCCGCGAGGTCCTTTCCCGTCTCCCTATGGAGTTTGCCGTCGAGGCCCAGAAACTCCTCCAGGTATCACTTGAAGGTTCTGTTGGATAATGTTTGATACTATCATATTTGAATTAGCCGGCCGGCCGGTGCTGCTGATAGACCTTGTATCAAGTATACTTGGCCTTACCTGCGTTGTGCTGGCGGGGCGTAACTCAAAGTACAACTTCTGGGTGGGCTACCTTTACACGGCGGCGTTGTTCTTCCTATTCTGGAACAGGAATCTCTATGCCAGCCTTCTTCTGCAGCCCATCTCCCTTGCCATAAACATCCTTGGCCACTGGCGCTGGACTCATCCCAAGAAGGAAGAAGCTACAGCAAAGGGAGAGCTCAAGGTGAGTATGCTCAGCTGGCCCTGGCGAATAATGAGCGTAAGTGCGGTACTGCTTGTGGCAGGTCTCTGGGGCTGGATACTTGACAGTCTTTTTCCCGCAGATCCCCACCCCTACCTTGACTGCACGGTAACGGTCCTCATCCTTACGGCGCAGTTGTTATCGGCCCTAAAGAAATGGGACTGCTGGATTGCCTGGCTGCTTGTCAATATAAGCCAACTCATCCTCCACATAAGCGTTGGCAACGTGTTCATGCCCATTGTAAGCGGCCTGTACCTTGTAAACGGCATCTGGTCACTTGTGACCTGGATTAAACTGTATAGAAAGAATGGATAAGATGTTAAAGATACAAAACCTTCACGCTTCCGTTGAGGATAAGGAAATCCTGAAAGGGGTGGATCTTGAGATAGGCCCCGGGGAAATCCACGCCGTGATGGGCCCAAACGGTGCCGGTAAAAGTACCCTGGCGGCGGTCCTTACCGGCCGTCCCGGATATACCGTCACAGAGGGCAGCGTCACTTTCTGCGGAAAGGATCTTCTGGCAATGAGCCCGGAAGAGCGCGCCTGGGCAGGCCTTTTCCTCAGTTTCCAGTACCCCATAGAGATTCCCGGCGTTACCATCACCGCTTTCATGAAGGCTGCTGTGAACGCAAAACGCCGCGCAAACGGTCTGGAAGAACTCAAGGCCGGGGAGTTTCTCAAACTCCAGAAAGAGAAGATGGCGTTCCTCAAGATGAAGCCTGAATTTGCAAAGCGTGAGGTTAACGTAGGCTTTTCCGGAGGAGAGAAAAAGCGCAACGAGATATTCCAGATGGCAATGCTGGACCCGTCCCTCAGTATCCTTGACGAGACCGATTCCGGCCTTGACGTGGATGCCCTGAAGATTGTGGCCGATGGCGTAAACGCCCTCCGGAGCCCTCAGAAAAGCGCCATCATAGTGACTCACTACCATAAGCTTCTGGAGTATGTCCAGCCGGATTTTGTGCACGTCCTTAAAGATGGCCGCATAGTGAAAACCGGCGGAAAGGAACTTATTGAAGCAATTGAGTCTGCAGGATTTGACCAGTTCTAGCATGGGACACGGAAAGTACATAGCGCCGCCTGAGGGGCGGTACCAGGTTCCGGCCGGTGAAAAGCTGGAACTGGAGTACGTGGTGCTTCCCGGGGAATCCAGGGACATAGACGTGAGCGTGGATCTCACGGGCCCCGGCGCGGAGCTTTCCCTCAAGGCCCTCTACCTCTGTAAGGCCGATGAAAAGGTGAATTTCCGCATTCTGGTGCATCACAGGGCCCCCGGCTGCCGCAGCACCCAGCTTGTGAACGGCATTGCCGGAGGCACTTCAAACGTCACCTTCCACGGCACCATAGTGGTGGCCCCGGACGCACAGAAAACAGAAGCCTTCCAGGAAAACCACAACATCCTTTTCAGTGACGCCGCCAAGGTGGAGACCCGTCCTCAGCTTGAGATTTATGCCGATGACGTGAAGTGCTCCCACGGCGCCACCGTTGGCCGCCTGAATGAGGACGAACTCTTCTATATGCGCTCCCGCGGCATTCCCCGTAAGGAAGCGGAGTCCCTCCAGATGATATCTTTCCTCACTCCTGTAATCCCCGAAGGGAGGAGAGAAGAAATAGAAAACGCCATCAGAAGCCTGTGAAACGCCTCTTACTCATACTTGCAGCACTAGCCGGCCTTACCGCCTGCGAGGGCGGATCTTCCCTTGACCGCGCTACCCGCAGCAGGCTTGAGGAGCTGGACCGCTACATTGCTTCAAGGGAAATCTACTACGCCCGTAAAAACGGCCGCCTGGAGTCCCTGCGCTCGATTATCGGCACAACAAAAAGCCCTGATGCCCTCTATGAGCTCCAGATGAATATGGCCCGGGAGTTCTTCTCCTACAGCCTTGACTCCACGCAGCATTACCTGAAATCCTGCCAGGCCATAGCCAGGGATCAGCTAAAGGATAAAGACCGCTACAACGCCGCCACAATAATGCTGGGGCATCTTTACGGAAAGGGCGGAAACTATCTTGAAGCCTCCCAGATCCTCTACGGACAGATAGATTCGGCATCACTTTCACCCTCTCTCAAAGCCGAATACTACTGGGTTCTCTACGATTTCTGCGGAGATATGGCGGGGAACTCCGGCATTGTGGAGAGCCTGAGCATTCCTCCGGCATCGGCCTACCTTCCAACCCTTTTCCGTCTGCTCCCAAAAGACAGTCCCCGTTGGCGGATAGCCCTCCGTAATAAATATATAGAGGATGGCAGGCTGGATAGCGCCGACAGCGTGAGCGCCCTTCTTCTTGCCGGAGTGAAGCCTGAAGACCGTGATTACGCCATCCACGCATATTTCCAGAGCGAGATAGAGTATCGGCGCGGAAATCATCCCGAGCGTATGCTCTGGCTGGTCCAGTCGGCCGAATGCGACCTTGTGAACGCCGTCCGTGACTACGCTTCGCTTACAATGGTGGCCCAGATTATCCTCCCTAATGACGTAGACCGCTCCTTCCGCTACCTCCGGATGGCGCAGGAGGATGCCCTGGCGTACAACGCCCGTCTCCGTCCCTGGCAGATCTCCCGCTTCCTGATGGAGGTTGAGGACGCCTATGCCGTACGGCAGGCCGAGGCCCGCAGCAAAGTCCTGGTAGGCATGGTCGTGATGGCAATTCTGGTGGTTATCCTCCTTCTTGCATTCTGGATGCTGGCTGCCCGTTCCCGTAACCTCACCCGCACCAAGGCCGCCCTTGAAAGCAGCAACCGTAAGCTTGCCCAGGCCGATAAAGTGAAGGGGGACTACATTGTGAACTTCCTGGAAGGACTCAGTTCCCAGATTTCCATAATCCGTACGGAGGACAATCATTTCCGTAATCTCCTTAAGCACGGCAAGGCCGACCAACTCCTGAAGGAACTCTCCATCTCCGGCCGCTCAGAAAAAGCCAGGGAGGAATTCTACGAGACATTTGACCGTACCTTCCTTGCAATGTATCCCGATTTCCCGGACCGTTTCAACGCCCTTCTCAAAGAAGAAGGCCGCATCTATCCGCCTGCCGGAAGGCTCACTACGGAGCTCCGTATCTTTGCCCTCATCTGCCTTGGCGTAGACGACTCCAAGAAGATTGCAGCCATGCTGGACTACTCCGTGAGCACCATCTACAATTACAAGGTGAGCGTAAAAAACAGTGCCCTTCAGGACCGAGACGGCTTTGAAAAGAGGGTAAAAGAGCTCGCCGATAAGCTTTAACTTCACTACTTTTTTACATACTTTGAAAAAACTTAAGCGCTTGATATAAAGCGCTTTAATTTTCCATATCTGCTACTTTAAAACTACAAGCGAAATCTATATATTTCATTTCCGGTAAATTTGCGGTGAAAGCTTTAATTAATAACGCGCGGAATGAAAACCTCAAGACTTGTTTTACTTATCGCCATCATCGCAGCTGTCGTTTCATGCGGTCAGCGTAAAAGTGATGTAGACACAAGGGTGGAAAATATCCTAAGGCAGATGACTCTCTCAGAGAAAATCGGCCAGATGAATCAGATTTCCGTTGGCGGAGAGGTAAGTAATTATGCCGGAGCAATCCGTGACGGTCAGGTTGGTTCCATCCTTAACGAGGTTGATCCCGTCAAGGTGAATGAGTACCAGAGGCTTGCAGTTGAGGAGTCCAGGCTTGGAATCCCGCTTCTTGTTGCCCGCGATGTCATCCATGGCTTTCATACTATCTTCCCCATTCCGCTTGGTCTTGCGGCAACCTTCGACCCTCAGTTAGTAGAGGAAGGCGCGCGCGTAGCAGCCCTTGAGGCAACCGCCCAGGGTGTTCGCTGGACATTCTCCCCCATGCTTGACATTGCCCGTGATCCCCGCTGGGGCCGCATTGCAGAGGGTAGCGGCGAAGATCCTTACCTTGACGCCCGTATGGCTGAGGCCATGGTTTACGGTTATCAGGGGCGTACGGCAGACTCCACTTCCATGGCCGCCTGCATCAAGCATTTTGTAGGTTACGGCGCTGCCGAAGGAGGGCGTGACTACAATAGCACCCTTATCCCGGAGCATCTTCTCCGTAACGTCTACCTCCCTCCGTTTGAGGCAGCTGTAAAGGCGGGTGCAATGACCCTCATGACTTCCTTCAATGACAATGACGGCATCCCTTCCACCGGCAATAAGTACGTTGTAAAGGATATCCTCCGCGGAGAGTGGGGCTTTGACGGTCTGGTTGTGACAGACTGGAACTCCATGGGAGAGATGATTAATCACGGCTTTGCAGCAGACCGCCCGGAAGCTGTGAAGAAAGCTGTCGCCGCAGGCGTTGACATGGATATGATGACCTACGGTTTTATCGGCCATCTTGAAGAAATGGTTCGCCGCGGGGAGGTGAAAGAGTCACAGATTGACGCAGCCGTCCGCGATGTCCTCAGGGTAAAGGTAAAGCTGGGTCTTTTTGAGCATCCTTATATTAATATAGAGGAAGGTGCCGCTGTGCAGTATGCCCCTGAGCACCTTGCAGCCGCCCATAAGAGCGCAGAGGAAAGCGCAATCCTCCTTAAGAACGACGGAGTCCTGCCTCTTAAGGACGGCCTCCGCATCCTTGTCACCGGTCCTATGGCCGATGCTCCCCACGACCAGCTTGGCACCTGGACCTTTGACGGTGAGAAATCCCACACCGTAACCCCTCTGAAGGCTCTTGAGGAGCGTTTCCCGGGTAAGGTCATCTATGTTCCCGGCCTTGCTTACAGCAGGCAGGAGAGAGATAATTTCTCCGATGTCGTTGCCGCAGCCAGAAGGGCCGATGTCGTCCTTGCCTTCCTTGGAGAGGAGGCCATCCTTTCCGGAGAGGCTCATTCCCTTGCCGACCTTAATCTTATCGGCTCCCAGAGCGAGCTCCTGAAAGCCCTGAAGGCTACCGGAAAGCCGGTTGTCGCAACCGTAATGGCCGGACGCCCCCTCACAATTGAGCGTGACCTTGAAAACTGCAGCGCCATGCTCTACAGCTTCCATCCCGGCACAATGGGCGGTCCTGCCCTTGCAAACCTCCTTGCCGGTGACGTGAATCCTTCCGGAAAGGCTCCCGTTACTTTCCTCCGCACCGTCGGCCAGGCCCCGATGTACTACAACCACAACATGACAGGCCGTCCCTACAGCGGAGAGCTCCTCATGAAGGACATTCCCCTGGAGGCCGGCCAGACATCCCTGGGCAATACTTCCTATTATCTTGACTACGGCGCCTATCCGCTCTTCCCCTTCGGATTCGGCCTCAGCTACACAACATTCTCGTATTCAAATATCGGCCTTGACAAAGAGGAATATAAGGCCAATGATACCATTTCCGTAACCTTCACCCTTGCCAACACCGGCAGCCGCGAAGGCACGGAGGTGGCCCAGGTGTATGTCCGTGACCTTGTGGGCTCAATCGCCCGTCCGGTGAAGGAGCTGAAGGCTTTTGAAAGGGTGAGCCTTGCCGCAGGGGAGAGCCGCACCATAACTATCGGCATTCCTGTCAGCAGCCTCGCGTTCTACGGCCTTGACGGTAAGTACGGCGTAGAGCCCGGCAGCTTCCAGCTGTGGGTTGCCGGCGACAGCGCTTCGGGTGAACCCGTTGAGTTTGAGGTACTTTGAGAAAAAAGACTATATTTGTAGGATATAATAACCAATATTTTCTATGAAAAAAGCACTAACCATCCTTGCCGCAATGGCCCTTGCAATAAGCGCATTTGCGCAAGGGACAGTGACAGGTACAGTTACTGACGCTCAGGACGGATATCCTCTTCCGGGTGTAGCCGTTATCCTGAAAGGCGCCGGTACCGGAGTGGAGACAGACCTTGACGGTAATTTCTCCATCAAGGCTTCAAACGGACAGACCCTTGTTTTCTCCTGCATCGGTTATGCAGAAAAAGAGGTGGTTGTTTCCGGCTCCTCCCTCAACGTGGCCCTTGAGACAGACTCCTACATGCTTGACGAGGTAGTGGCTATCGGCTACGGCGTCATGAAAAAGAGTGACCTCACGGGCTCTGTGGCATCCGTAAAGGGTGACCAGCTCAAGAAAACTCCTGCATCAGGTATAGACCAGGCCCTCCAGGGCGTGGCTGCCGGTGTTACGGTGAACGCAAACTCCGGCCAGCCCGGTGCTGCCGCAGAGGTCCGTGTCCGTGGTATCGGCACCGTTAACAATTCCGCCCCTATCTTTGTGGTAGACGGTGTTATTGTAGACGATATTTCCTTCCTCAGCCCTTCTGACATTGCTTCTACGGAAATCCTGAAGGATGCATCGGCCACCGCCATCTACGGCTCCCGAGGCGCTAACGGCGTTATCCTGGTAACCACCACCAAGGGTAACACGGATGGTCAGATTTCCATCTCTTTCGATGCTAATATCGGCTTCCAGAATCCCTGGCGCAAACTTGACCTCCTCACTACGGATGAATACGCCATCTTCCTTTCAAAGATTGGAGATATCGGCGGTTATTCAACCCTCAAAGAGCAGGGCCGCGACGCCTGGATCCGGTCAAGGATGATTGGTAATACTTCAAAATATCACCCTTCCAACCTTGACTACTCAAAGACTGATACAGACTGGCAGGAGGCTGTTTTCAACCGCAATGCCATCATTCAGAACTATCACCTTGCCGTAAACGGAGGTAATAATCAGGGACAGTGGTCCGTAAGCGCCAGCTGGTTCAACCAGGACGGTACTATCATCGGCTCCAATTATTCCCGTCTCACCCTCCGCGCCAACTCTTCCTACAATGTGAAGAAATGGCTCAAGATTGGTGAGAACCTCAACTTCATGTACGGTTACGGCCGTACGGCAATGAACAATAATGCATCGGCCCAGGCTTCAATCCTGTCCGCCGCCCTTTCAATGTCTCCCTGGGACCCCGTGACCTATCCCCAGGGCTCCCATAACCATCTTGGAGATGACCTCAGCGGCAAATTCGCAGCTCCCACAAACTTCAAGAACGTCACCCATCCTTATGCCATGGTGGACTATTCCCACCCCATGGACAAGAGTGACCGTTGGGTAGGAGACATCTTTGTTGACATCACCCCCATCAAGGGCCTGGTATGGCACAATGACATTTCCATGGACCTCAGCAATGTCCGTCACCGTCTGTTCAAGGAAGCATACATTGTCTCCCAGTTCGACAAGATGGACAAGAACTTCCTGGAAAAGAACATGACCCGTTACCGCACCCTCATCTTCGAGAGCACCCTAACCTGGATGAAGGACTTTGGTAAGCACAGCGTGAACCTTATGGCCGGTACCACACTTGAGGAATACCAGATGGAAAGCCTCGGCGGAAGCGGTGCAAAGATCCTCATCCCGCGTGAGACTAACTGGTATCTTTCCCAGACCACGGAAGACCGCAATCCTGCAGGAGACGGCGCAGCGCGCAACCGCAGGCAGTCTTTCCTGGCCCGTGCCCACTACAACTTTGACAGCCGCTACCTCCTCACGGTTAACTTCCGTGCCGATGGTACATCAAAGTTCACCAACCACGTCTGGGGCTTCTTCCCTTCAGTGGCGGCTGCCTGGCGTGTGGATAATGAGCCCTGGCTCCCCAAACCCGAATGGCTTGAAGGCCTGAAGGTCCGCGCCGGATGGGGACGTATCGGCAATGACAAGATTGGCGACAACGCCTCTGTCCAGACCATGTTCAACAGCGGCCCCACCTTCGTGGACTACGTCCTTGGACAGAATCAGGACCTTGCACATGGTGCAACCATCCTCACACTTGTGAACTCGGATATCATGTGGGAGGCTACAGAGCAGATGAACGTCGGTGTAGACCTTGGCCTGTGGAAGAACAAACTCACCGCCACGGTAGACTTCTTCATCCGTGACACCAAGGACATGCTTCTTGGCGTCACCGCCCCCGCACACGTTGGTAACCGTTATGCCGCAACGGCAAATGTGGGTACCGTCCGTAACAGCGGTATTGAACTCACCCTTGAGCACCGCAATCACATTGGAGACTGGGATTACAGCCTGAACGGAAACGTTTCCTTCATAAAGAACCAGCTCACCGCCCTTAACGGTGGTTCCCCTGTTTACGGAGACCGTACCATCAGCACGGAGGGTCTTCCCCTTTATACCTTCTGGGGTTATGAATACCTTGGCATTTACCAGTCCGATCAGGAGCTTACGGAACATTTGTTTGCTCCCGGTGCATCAAATGAGTACAACGTTGGAGACGCTAAGTACAAAGATCAGAATGGTGACGGCAGAATTGACAATAATGACCTTACCAACCTTGGAAATCCGTTCCCCTGGCTTACCTATGGCCTTACCGCTTCTGCGGGCTGGAAGGGATTTGACCTTCAGGTCTTCTTCCAGGGCGTAGCCGGAAACAAGATATACAACGCTCTCCGCGAACGCACCGAGGGCACAGGCAACAGCTCCCAGCTTGCCGCAACCATGCGTAACGTCTGGACTCCGGATCACACCACCGGCGTAATTCCTAATCCCTTCGGCGGATCCCACAATAAGGATAATAACTCCCGCCTTGTTGAGGACGGTGCTTATCTCCGCCTCAAGAACATCCAGCTGGGCTACACCCTCCCTGAAAAGATTGTGAACAAGGTGGGTCTATCCCGCTGCCGCGTTTACGTATCCTGTACAAATCTTTTCACCGTCACCGGCTACACCGGTTATGACCCCGAAGTTGGCGGCGGCGTAGATTATGGTAACTATCCCCAGTCCCGCACAGTCCAGATGGGCCTGAACCTTAACTTCTAAAATGAGCACGCTATGAAAAAGTATATAGTTATCCTTTCAGCAGCACTTGCACTCGTTTCCTGCAACAAATGGCTCACAGAAGACGGCCCCATGGTGAACCGTGTGTCTGACTACTTTGTGGCATCGGATAATGCCGTCCAGGTTGTAACCGCAGCTTATGTCCCTCTTATGTGGGAATACCAGAACGGCTATTTCCCGGAGTGGTACTTTGGTGACATCGCCTCCGACGATGCCCTCAAGGGCGGCCAGAACAAGAACGACGGCCCGGACCTATATGACATTGACAATTTCAAGGTCGTGTCAAACAACGGCATTATCCTTCAGTTCTACAGGGCCCAGTATCAGGGTATTGCACGCGCAAATCTGGCCATTGCAGAGGTTGAGAAGATGGCCGTTTCTGAAGATCTTACCCAGGAGCTCAAGGACCGCTGCCTTGGCGAGGCTCATTTCCTCAGGGCGTACTACTATTTCCGCCTTGTGAGAATGTTTGGTGGCGTGCCCAAAGTAGAATCAACCATCTATGACGGCGCAGACTGGATTCAGCCCCGCTCTACGGTTGAGCAGATCTATGAGCTTATCTTTTCCGATCTTGAGGCTGCGGAAAAGGCTCTTCCAAACAAGAGCGCACTTTCGGCCGATGACCTTGGCCGTGCAACAAAAGGTGCCGCCCAGGCTATGCTCCTGAAGACAAACCTGTACTTTGCACAGTGGAATGTCAATAACGGCAAGGATGGAGCGGATTATTTCAAGAAGGCCGAAGACTGGGGAAAGAAATTCCTCCAGGATCAGGCTGCAGAATATTCCCTCTGCCCCAAATATGCCGATAATTTCACGCTTGAAGGAGAAAACGGTCCCGAGTCCGTTTTTGAAATCCAGTATATGGAAGACGGCATGTCCGACTACGGTGAAGGCAACGGCTTCAGCCGTGGCACATTTGACGTAAGGCTCACCCGTTTCCGCGGTCCTGCATTCGGCGAGGCCGGCTGGGGCTTTAATCGGCCCTCCCAGAGCCTCTACAACGAGTTCGAGGCCGGAGATCCCCGCCTTGCGGCCACCATCCTTGTGCCCACTGATGCTCAGATTGACAATGAGGCAGAGCAGGTTTATCTTGGCAACCGCTATCATTCTCTGAAGCGCTCTCTCATGGATGCCACAACCGGTCAGTATCTGCACCTTGACCATGACTCCCGCGGAGCCATCAACAATCAACAGATTCGTCTCTCTGACGTTTATCTGATGATTGCAGAAGTTGCAGTTGAGCGCAATGATGCCACTACCGCCAAGACCATGCTTGAGAATGTACGTGCACGCGCCCGTCAGGGGGCTGCAATCCTTCCCGCATTCCCGGGCTATAACGGCTACTCAGACAACCTGGACGACCTCCGCAAGGCTATCCGCCACGAGCGCCGTGTGGAACTTGGTATGGAAGGCCACCGCTTCTTCGACCTCTGCCGCTGGGGCGTGGTGAAAGAGGTGATGGACGCCTACAAGGCTTCAGAATCGGCCGAGGTAAAGGCCGAGATGGCCGATTTCACCAAGGGCAAACACGAGCTTTTCCCCATCCCTCAGGAAGAGGTTAAGCTTGGTTCCCTGGAGCAGAACCCCAATTACAGTTAATCCTAAACCATAAATAATCATTAACCTTTTAATCAAAAATCAAAATGAAAAAGACACTCATGACTCTTGCCGCTCTGCTTGTTGCAGCCGGTATGGTATTGGTTTCATGCCAGAAGCCCGCTTCCTCAGGTGGAAACGCTCTTGTTGACGATGATCCCAAGGAGAACACAGGTGACAACACCGGTGATAACACCGGCGACAATGGCGGAGGCAACGAGGACAAGACTCCCGCTTCCCTGAAGGGTTCAAACTATTATCCCCTTATCATGGACGCTGAAACGTTCGAGATCATCAAGAATAAGGTAGTTGCCGACATTCGTCCGGATGATGTGAACAAGTTCCTGTACATTTGGTCTGATGGGAATTGCTATGCTGGCGCTACAGCAACAGGTCTTAATTTCTATGGTGTAGCAGGCGAGTACACTGCCCTTACGGTGGGTAACGTAGGCTGGTCCGGTGCCGGATTCAACCTTAAGAGCGGAATGGACAATTACGATAAGATAGCCGGGCTCAATGAGAAAGGCTTTGTATTTCACATCGCATATAAGGGTGCTGCTGGTGTCCCTCACGGATGCTATGTTACCTGGAATAATAAAATATATCCTTTCGTACTTGGCGAAGGCAACTATGAGGTAGAAGGAAATAACCTCTCCGCCGCAAAGCCTATTAACAATGACGGAAAATTCGTTGCCAACGAATGGAATGAGTATGAATTCTCCATGGATGACAGCGGCATTGACTTCTCTACCGAAGGCGTGGCCGACAGCAATATCTTCTGTTTCCTTTCCGGAGGCACTGCGGGTACAGCCCTCAACCTTGATGCAGCCTTCTTCTACAAAAAGTAAATCTTAACGCATTATGAATTCATTGTATTCCGCCGCCTTCTCTGCCGCGTTGTTTATGGCTGTAGCGTGCCAGTGCACGCCGGCGAAGATTGACGACAGTTATTACCTTAAACCTGAGTCGGAAAAACCAGCAAATAACGCCGGTGACAGTAATTCCAATGACGGAAAGCCGGACAACTCATCCGACTACCACAAGGGCTACACCCTTGTTTGGGCCGATGAGTTTGAAGGATCGGCCTTGAGTACGGACGACTGGAACATTGAGGTAAACGGCAATGGCGGCGGAAACAATGAATTGCAATTTTATCGTGCCGAGAATGTTTCTGTGGAGAATGGCTGCCTTGTCCTGACGGCAAAGCAGGAGTCCTACAGCGGGAAGCAGTTTACTTCCGGCAGGCTCAATACCTCCAAGAAGCATTTCTTCACGCACGGTATTGTGGAGTCCTCCATCCGCCTTCCCAAGACGGCAAACGGCCTTTGGCCCGCCTTCTGGATGCTGGGCAATGATTTCTCCAGTGTGGGCTGGCCCAAATGCGGAGAGATTGATATCCTTGAAATGGGAAATTCGGCCGGAATCAAAGCCGGCACACAGGAAACCTTCTTCAATGGAGCCTGTCACTGGGGGTTCTACAAGAATGGAGGCTATCCCAATTACGCAAAGTCTTCGAATGCACCTTACAGCATTCAGGACGGGGAGTTCCACCTGTTCACACTCATCTGGGATGAGGAAAAACTCTCAATGTATCTGGATCTGGACAAAAACCCTTCGGTAAAGCCTTATTTTGAGATGGGACTTACAGAAACAGAGGATGAGTGGGCTACAGGCCGATACTTCCATCACGATTTTTTCATTGTATATGACCTTGCAATAGGCGGCAATTTTACAGGCATCTGGGACGCCGCCGGAATCACGGCCCTGGCCAATGGTCCAGCAAGAATGTACATAGATTACGTCAGAGTATATCAGCAATGAGAAAGATATTTATTCTTCTGGCCGCACTTACGTTAGTCCCGGCCTGCCAGGGCGTTTCTCCTCATGAATTGGACAGTTTTGACCCGGAGGGCGGGGTGAGTTATACACTTCGCCAGGACAGGAGCGCAAAACGTGGCGTGAGCTTTAACTTCGGATCTTTGTCAGAGACGGATATCCCACTTTTGGGCGATGCGGTTTCCTGGTCCTACGACTGGTCAAGTAATGTCCCAGCAGAAGACACCCAGTCTTTGTTCGGGAAGTATCAAATGGACTGGTGTCCTATGATTTGGAATGGTAATTATAATCCCGAGAACATCAGGGCTTGGAAAAAGGCTCACCCAGAGGCACTGTATATCCTTGCTTTCAATGAGCCTAATCTTAAGGACCAGGCCAATATGACTCCCGCACAGGCCGCTGCTCTTTGGCCGGATGTAGTTGCTTTGGCAAATGAGCTGGGCATGAAACTCATCTCTCCAGCCCTCAATTATGGTACGCTTTCCGGCTACCACGATCCCATCAAGTGGATGGACGAATTCCTTGCCCAGCCCGGGGTCTCTCTTGACCAAATGGACGGCATTGCCCTCCACTGCTACATGCCGTCGGCTTCCAGCGTAAAGGATTTTATTGACATGTTTGCAAAATACGGGAAGCCGGTGTGGCTTACCGAGTTCTGTAACGGCAATTCCAACAATATTTCCGAGGCCGATCAGCTCAGGTACATGTGTGAAACCATCAACATGCTTGAGGCTCACGAAAACGTATTCAGATATGCCTGGTTTATGCCTCGCGGCAGTTTCAACACCAAGTGGCACAACAACCTTCTCACTTCAAAGGAACCTTTTGAACTCACAACGCTTGGAAAGGTTTTCGTGAACCTTTCTACATACGACACTTCCGTGGTTTATGGTTCAAGGGAAATTATTCCCGCAGAGCAGTACTCCTCGGCTTCATACAGGGTGCATCTTGCTCCCTGCACAGACAGTAACGGCGGAATCCTGGAGATTTCCGAACTCCCTAAAGACAGCTGGGTGGAATACAAGGTGAACCTCCCCACCGCCGGCAATTACAAGGTTTATCTCAGGTACTACACGTACCGTGAGACGTCCCTTGCCATATCCCTCAACGGTACGGATGTGGCCGCCAAGAAAATCCCATCTTCCAGTAAAGAGTGGGTGACCAACTATTTCAATTTGGATTTCCCCGCCGGAGAGAGCACTATCCGCCTCACCGGCAACTCCGGCGCCACAATAGCGCTCAACTGGATTTCAGTTAGATAATAACACTAGAAAAACAATATTATGAGAAAAAATTATGAATCACCCCTCACGGAGGTGATATCCCTGGAACATCGCGATCCGGTATTGGACGGTGGAAGCCCTGTAATTCCATTAGGGGCCTTGGTTTCGCCTCCTTCATACGACAATGGGGTAGAGCAAATGACAGAAGAAACATATACCTGGTAATAGAGGAGGTTTTTTATGGAAACAAACGTAATAAACACTATAACAAATGAAACAACAGTATCAGTTACCACTGGCTCAAGTGGTATCGTTGGACAGCCGGGAAGCTGTTCTCCAAGGCGGCTCTCAGGTAATACCTGCCGCGGCTCTTTTGCCGTTCGACAATGGAATGGAGGTAATGGCGGAGGAAACGTATGTTTGGTAATAAAGTAGGAGGAAAGATTATGAAAAAGTACATTTTAGGATTATTGCCCATTGCAATTTTTGCCTTTATCGCCTGTCAGAAAGAAGCGGCTAAGGAAGATTCTATTCCTGCCGGAGTAGTTCACACGGTAAAATTTGTTGCGTCAAATGATGGCCTTACCAAGACTTATCTTGATGAGGTAGATGCTACTCACCGTGTTTTCCGTTGGTACAATGGAGACAATATTAAGATTTATGACGGTGTTACTAACCAGACTGTTGCCAATTCTGCCCAAGATGGAGATGAAGGAACATTTACCGCCACCATAGACGGCAGTACAGTTACCGCCGTTTATCCTGCAAGTGTTGCCAATCTGTCGGCTCACGGAATTTTCTCCGGAAGCATTCCCCTGAATCAGACTGCCGTTGCGGATGGTGTCAATCCCGATTACTGCCCCCTGATTGCCCGCACTAACAACGCTGTGAGCACAACGCCTCTTGCATTCTGCAATGTTGCTTCCCTCATCAGGTTCCGCGTTGGCGAGGACAACATCACCGGCGTTACCATCGCAACCAATAACGGCGGGAAGGATAATGTCCCTATAGCAGGTGATTTCACCGCCACCCTTGCCGGAACATCTCTGGATGTGGCCGGTTACAGTGGCGCTTTTGTCGACTGCAATGCTCCTGGTGGCGGCTTTTTCGCCACGGATAAGGACTACTATATTTCCGTACTTCCTGCAAACCTTACCAAGGGTTTTCTCATCATCCTTCACAGGGATGGGCTCCCTAATGTGACTCTTGATGCTACCCGCCCTCTTAACATTGAGCGCAGCACTGTCAAGTACATCGGCGTTCTTTCATCGAGTCTCACTTCTTCAGAGTTTGTTTTTGCTGACGATTCTGCTATCAAGGAAGAAGGCGTTATTCGTGATTGGAATCACACTGCTCAGTTTGCTATCAGAGTGAAAAACCCTGGAGCTCTTGCATACACTGCCGACTTTGCCATGTATGAGGATGAAGTAAAGGTTGTGGAAGAAAAGGGAATCTCCAATGAGGCTACTCTTTCTGGTTATTCAGGAAATGTTTACTTTGAAGGCGGATCTAGCGCCAGCAACCTCATCTGGCTCAGGAACTATGGTGATAACACCACCAATAAGGTCCGTCGCTATGAGGTTACTATTATTCCTGCAACGGGAACTCCTATCGTAGCCAACTTCTATCAGTACGGTCAGAATTCTCCTAAGCTCAGGGTTAATAAGACATCTTACCGTATTATGTCCCCCGCAAAGGATGTCACGCTGAATATTACTTCAACGGTAGACTGGACAATTTCCGGAGATGCCGGACTCACATTTGCTCCTTCAAGCGGATCCGGCAATGCTACCGTTACCGTAAGTGTGGCAGAAAACACATCGGCATCCACAATCCACCGCCAGTTCACCGTTTCTACTGCTGCTGACGTCCTGGAGAAGAGTCACACCGTTGACATTGAGCAGCTTGGCGTGGGTCAGGTGATAGAGTGGAATGATGCAACATCTCATTTCTATATCAATGGTATTGTCGGCGTGGCCTGTACATATGCCCATAGCGGGGATCTCGATGTCTGTACGCTGGATTCCGGTCTTTACGGAGCGTCTCATCCTATTGCATACTATGATCAAGGTAAATCCGCCGATATCGAGGATGTAAATGTTATTAGTGCTCCCGACGGCTGCTCTGCAGCGAAGGGCCCCGTTGCATTTGACATTTTCCTGTCTGCCAACCCCGGCTCAGTGCCCCGTAACCTTGACTTCGTTTTCAGGGCCGAGACCAACTATGGCGCAACCAAGGATTACACTCTCCGCATTGTCCAGCCGGCCAATGTGCCCACATTCGGTGTTGCATCAGCGGCTATCGACGCCCTTGCTTCGGCAACATCTGCCACCATTAATGTGACCGGTAATGTCGCTTGGACTGCAAGTGTAACCAGCGGCACGGCTACCCTTAGTGCTTCTTCCGGTACCGGTGCTTCCGCCATTACCGTGAACTTTGCCGCTAATTCCGATACCGAGAATACAAAAGTTTATGTGGTTCGCGTAAGCACTGAGGCCAGTGTTGATCCCACATATTACGATGTGACCATCACCCAGGCAAAAGCCGGTGGAGCCACACCTGCTTACAGTTATTCAATTGAACCCATCGGACAGGGTTATGGCGCAGAGTTTGGCTTTAGAAATAATGCTTCCGGAGACAGGTACGGACGTATTTATGATATTTCATTAGGTGGGTCTCCGGTCACACTTGACGCCAGCGTTGTTGAAGCTATAATAGCCCAGGCAACGAGCAATGAGGATCCTAGTGCATTGAAGACTATGGACGGAAAATCATATGAAGCCAACAACATTAAGTTTGGGTGTCAGACATTTACCTCCACAGAAATATTCCTGGACATCAGAACGGGAGAAGGGAATCATATTGCAAAGTTGAATTTCCTCAATAGCGATGGATCTGTTGCAGGGTACTTCATCATCTGGACTCCTTAGTAACCACGCGGAGCAACAAAGTCCTTTGTGGTTACCTTTGTTGTTTCCTAATATTTGATTATCAATTAGTTAATAAAATAAGGGTGCGCTTTTTGGTGCACCCTTGTTTGCGTATCGGCCTCATCGTCAGTTACTTATCTCCACGGGCCAATTCTCTGGAGCGGGCAATTTGATAAACAGGAATAAAAAAACTAACTTAGCATTTCTGATGAAACGTTTTCTCGCATATGTGGCCGCGCTGGTGCTGGCATTTGCCTGCGCCAAAGCGCCTGTGCCAGATATACCTCAGGAGGAAAAGCCGCAGCCACAGGGGCCTCAACTCAGGTCCATTGCCATCCTTGACGACCCTATTGTTATGGAGCCGGGCGGCAGTGCTTCCCTTCGTTTCACCGTAGAGGATCCTGACTACAAGTTTGAAAAGGTGCAGCTAAAGGGCACGGACGGCAATCCGCCCACGCTCTTCCATCTGGATTCTTTTCAGGCCGATGGGACCCCGGGAAGTTATGTGGCCGTTCTTCGCAGTGATGTCTCTGACAGGGGATTTGCAGTATCGGCAAAAATATACATCCAGACAGGCGAGGATTCCTTCTTTGGGTCCAAATCCTTTATGGTAAAGGGTGAAGATCCGCCCCAGCCAAGGCCCGGGATGGTCCACACAGGCCTTCCTGTGGTGTTTGTGGACACTCAGGGCGGAGCAGCAATTACGTCCAAGGAACAGTATGTATCGGCCAAATTCTCCATATGTAACCAAAACGCAGTAGAGAGCATCACGGACGTAGACTGTAGCATCCGCGGCCGCGGAAACACCACTTGGGAGTGGCCCAAGAAGCCCTATCTTGTGAAACTGGAGGAAAAGGCATCCGTTTTTGGATTCCCTGAGCACAAGCGCTGGGTGCTTCTTGCAAACTTCATGGACCGCACCATGATGCGAAACATGGTGGCCATGAAGGTGTCCTCCATGACGCGTCTTGCCTGGACTCCCAGAAGCCAGACCGTGGAGCTTGTCCTTAACGGCAAGCATGTGGGGAACTACCTTCTCATTGAGCAGGTGAGGGTGGACGGAGACCGCGTGAACATTGACAAGAAGGACGGCTACCTCCTTGAGCTGGACTTCCACTATGACAACACCTTCCAGTGGAAGGACCACAACATTCCGTTCGCTGTCAAGCATCCGGATCCGGATGAGCCCACGGAACTCACCCAGGAAAAGAAAACCTACATCAAAAACTATATCGCAGAGGTCTCAAATGTCATTTACGGATCCAACTTCAAAGACCCTGTAAACGGCTATGCAAAGTATCTGGACGTGGATTCATTCATAGATTACTGGATTGTTTTTGAGGTGATGACAAACCATGAACTGGGTAACCCCGGAAGCGTTTTCATGCACAAGGACAAGAACGGAAAACTCACTGCCGGCCCCTGCTGGGACTTTGACTGGGGAGTGCTTACCTTTGACACTACAGGTGGAGACAGACGCCTCATCAACCGCCATGCCATCTGGTACGACCGCCTGTTCCAGGACCCGGCATTCCTTCAAAAGACAAGGGACCGTATCCGTGAACTTCTCCCTCAGCTCCAGACCATCCCGGATTACATTGATGAGTGCGAGGCCCTCCTTACGGAGAGCGCCAAACTCAATTTCAAGATGTGGAATCCGGCCGAAGACGCCTCAATGAACGGCGGCCAGATTATCAACGGAGATGAACGTATGACCTTCCACGAAGCCGTTGCCCTCATCAAGAAGAATTACAATATCCACCTCCAGTTTGTGCTGGACAATCTATAGTACAGCGGCCCGTATGGCCCGATTGATGAATTCGTTAAGGCTGATTCCTTTGGAATTGGCCTTTTCTGCTGCTAAAGAATGAAGTCCGGAAGACATTCGCAGAACAATCTTTCCGCTGTATGGTTTTTCCGGTTCAATCCCGTTTGCGCGGCAGCCTTCCAGGTAGTCATCCACAGCGTCTATAAAATCCTTTTTGAGATCATCGATTGTCCGTCCTTCATAAAGAATTAATGATTTATTAAGCCCCAGAACCTTTCCAACCAATTCGTCTGTGCTTTCATCGTATTCTACGCTTCCGGAATACCCTTTATAACTCAATTTTCCCATATAGCGTTCTTTGTAAAAAAGTCAATAATACTTCTAAGTGTCTTCTTTCCCACAATCTTTCCGGGATGTGGTTTGTGCATAATCACAGACAACTCTCCTTTTTTGAAGGCAACCCTTGATCCTGAAGTGGCGCCTTTATTTAACAATGAAAACCCATAGTGACCCATAATGCTTATTAGTTCTTCAAACGTGAAGTCGCTGGGAATCCTTTTAAATCTTTCTATCAGTTTTTCTTTCGTACTCATTGCAAAGATACTAAAAATAGTACTATAAACAAAATAATTTTTACAACCCCATTATATGCCGCCGGTCAAGGAAACGATAACTGGCGGCTTCGGCTAGGTGCTGCGGGAGGATGTCCTGGACGCCGGCAAGGTCTGCAATTGTGCGGGCAATCTTGATGATACGGGTGTAAGCGCGGGCGCTGAGCCCCTGGCGGTCAATGATTTTCTCCAGAAGGTCCTTACATTGGGCCGATAAAGGGCAAAACACCTCCAGCTGCGCCCCGCTCATCTCTGCATTGGCGTATATGCCCAGCCCCTGGAAGCGCCTCATCTGGATTTCCCGGGCCCGCACAACCCGTTCTGCCACAGCGGCCGACGGTTCTGCTTTCTTTCCGGCTATAAGCGCCTGGGTCTCAACAGGATGCATCCAAAGTTGTATATCTATTCTATCCATAATCGGCCCGCTGAGCTTAGAGAGATAGGCATTACGGACCGTTGGCGTGCAGGTGCAGCGGTCTCCCTCCCCGTAATAGCCGCAGGGGCAGGGATTGGAGGCCGCCACAAGCATAAACGACGCCGGGTACTCAATCTTTGCCTTGAGGCGGGAAATGCACACTTTGCGGTCTTCCAGTGGCCCGCGCAGGGCCTCCAGGATGGACTTTGGAGCCTCGCAAAATTCATCAAGAAAGAGGATGCCACCCGTGGCCAATGACACCTCTCCGGGAAGGATGTTGTCTCCGCTGCCGCCGCCAAGGAGCGCCGCCTTTGAGGCCGATATATGAGGCGCCCTGAACGGCCTTGACCTCAGGAGCCCGAAACCTCCGGAAGATGTGCCTGCCACAGAGTAGATCTTTGAAGTAGTCGCGCTTTCCTCCAGGCTCATGGGGGGCAGAATCCCTGCCATGGCCTTAGCCAGAGATGTTTTTCCACTTCCAGGGGCACCAACAAGAAGTACATTGTGTTGACCTGCGGCAGCCACCTCAACGCCCCGGCGTGCCGCATCCTGGCCAATTATCTCTGAGAAATCCATATACCTACGGGCCGGATTCATGGCCATCTCCCGCGCCTCCCGGTATGCTTCCGTATTCCAAATGAGAAGGTCCTGGGCCGCCCCACCTTCAAGTATTCTGAGTACATCCTCCAGCGTTTTCACCCCGTAAATCTCCGTTCCGGTGTAGTCCACCGCCTCCAGGGCAGCTGCTTCAGGCAGGATACATCCCCGGAACCCCATCTCCATGGCAAGTTCCACCATGGGAAGGGACCCGCTCACATACCTCACGCTGCCGTCAAGGCCAAGCTCTCCCATAATGAGGTATTTCCCAAGAAGAGGCATATCCCGCTGCCCGGACGCCGCAACTATCCCCAGCGCTATGGGGATGTCGTAGCCGCTGCCCTGCTTGTGCATATCGGCGGGTGCCAGATTGATGACTATTTTCTTGCCAGGCACATGGTAGCCCAGCGCCTGGAGGGCCGTCACGGTGCGCAGAAGGCTCTCCTTCACGGCGGCATCGGCAAGGCCCACAAGGTGTATCCCAACGCCCAGGGTGATATTGATCTCAACGTTAACGGGCACGGCCTTTATGCCGATAATCTTTGCGGAATAAATATTGACAAGCATTACTGAATAATCTTTAAGGAGGTGAAATAACCATTGAATTCAAGAGGCACCAGGCGGCCGTCCAGAAACAGCCGGTGCTTCCGGCCGGAGGTGTCTGAGAGGGCGGCGGCAAAGGTCCCGCCACGGAAATCGGCACAGGAAGAGCTCCGGATCCTGAGGTAAAGGCTGTCTTCCGGGGCCGATATTGTCTCATCCCCTTTGACCACCTTTGTCACCCTGCCGTCCCGATTGGTGATAAGATGGGCCAGTTTGCCGGAATCCAGATATATGTCCGGAACTCCCATTGAACTTATCACCTGATACCGGAGTCCGTCCCTGGAGCGTATCCAGTGCCGTATCAGGCTCCCCATTATGGAATAGCCCTTAATCATCATTTCCCCTTCGCAGTCAAGCAGTTTGCACTGGTGGATTTCCTCTGCGGAGCCAACGTCCATAGAGTGATAACTCTCTCCAATCACAAGGCAAAGGCTGGACGGACTCTCCCCGCGGCGCTCGCTTCGGTACACAGTGCCGTCACGCACACGGATGTCATAGATTGCGCCGCCCTTGTTTGGCGTTACCGTGGCCATTTCATCGGCCCCGTTCATTATATGGTATTCCGTGGTGACGGCGTCTCCTTTCCTGATGGTGATGCCATATGCGAAGTGGGTGCCGCTGGAGTCCCTTTCAAGCCGTCCGAAAACCGTCCCCGCGCGGGCCGAGAACATCTCCTCCCCGTTCACCCTGTAGCAAAGGCCGCGGCCCCCGGGACGCTGCCCCAGGGTAAGGATTGTGTCGTTTTCTATGAGAAAGCCCTTAAGAAGTTCCTCGTCGGGGATTGTGAGTCTGTGATGGCCGTCGCAAAAGACGGATGTCTCTCCGTTTGCGGCGATGTCTGTCCAGAGATGCCCGTCAATTATACGCATGCGGTCCGGGTCCGGAAGCGCTCCCATGGGGCAGTGCGCTATCTCCACGCTGTCCCTGAAAAGCACGGCCTCAGCGCCGCGGAAGTCCCCGTCCCTCCAGGAAGCCCATTCCGGAAAACGCAGGGCGGCAACGTACACGCCCTTCCCGGCAGGCGTATTCCGGGCCGATGAATCCTGGCGCGCCGCATAGCCGCCCCCGTGCGACCGCGGCCCCGGGCTGTACCACCGGGGCATAGTGTCTATAAGAGGTATTCTAGTACAGGATAAAAGGGCGGCTGCGGCCGCCAGCACAAAGACGATTCTCCTCATGGCTCACAACTTTTTGGCGTACAATGTCGCCAGTTGCGGGCTTAAAAGCAAGAATCACAAAAAAAGTTTTTACGTTTCAACGGATTAGGGACGAAAAAGCGTATATAGGGACGAACCGCTGCCGCTCATCGCGCAATACAACGCCCCTTTTTCATAGAGTTCCGCCTTGATCGCTGCAAGTTTGGGGTATTTTGCAAACACAGTTTCCTCAAAATCGTTCCTGAGCTCATCCTTCCATGTGGAGGGGTCCTGACGCAGGACTTCCGCCAGCGGCTTTGCCGGGATGCGGGGGACAATTCCGCGGTAGGCATCGGCCGTGGAAACCGAGATTCCTTCCGGAATCACCACCTCCAGCCTGAGGTCCCCAAGGTCCAGCGGGAACGGCTCCAGGATTTCCCCGCGTCCGGAACCCATCATGGGCCTGTTATAGATGAAGAAGGCGCAGTCGCTGCCAAGGCGCGCGGCATAACCTGCAAGTGCCTCATCAGTAAGCCCCAGTTCCGCCAGTTCCGATATCATCCTGAGGGCAAAGGCGGCATCGGCCGACCCCCCTCCAAGGCCCGCACCCACCGGGTTTGTCTTCTCAAGGAAGATTTTCATGGGCGGAAGCTTGTGATCATCGGAGAGCATCATATATGCCTTTGCGGTAAGGTCCTTCAGGGGATCCCAGTCCACGCCTTCCTTCCGTGCGACGGTTATCATGAGCTTCCCGTCCGGGGAAATGGCCTGGGCAAGATTGCCGTACTTTGCCTGCAGCCCCGCAATTGTGCGGCTGTAGTCGTCTCCGGTAATTATTTCAAGGGTGTCAGTGAGCCCGAAGTAAGGGACAAACAGCGTCTGGAGGTCATGATAGCCGTCAGGGCGCTTTCTGAGCACGTTCAGTCCCAGATTGATTTTGACGTTGGGATGGGTAATCATGCTCTAGTCCTCCCAGGTTACCAGCCTTGATCCATCCGGCTGCACGGTAATATGCACTTTCAGAGTTTCTTCCGGCAGAAGCTCCTCAATATTCTCCGGCCACTCCATAAGACACAGGCAGCCGCTGTCCAGGTAATCATATAGGCCAAGGTCCAGGGCCTCTGTGAGGCGGTTTATCCTGTAAAAGTCAAAGTGAAATACGGGCTCACCGCTTGCCGCGCGGTATTCATTCAGAATTGCAAAAGTGGGGGAACTCACGGCGTCTTCCCTCACGCCAAGGGCATGGCAGATTGCCGTGGTAAAAGTGGTTTTTCCGGCCCCCATTGGCGCGTAGAACGCAATGAGCCGGTTGTTACCAATCTCTGAAAGGAATAGTTCTGCCGCTGCCGGCAGCTCCTGAAGGCTGTGTATTGCAATGGAGTGTTTCACGTATGCAAAGATACGCAAAAAAACTATTGCATCTTCAGGTTAATCTCACGTAGGGCTTTCTCGTTTACCTTGACAACTTCCCGGTCATAGGTCATTATGCCGTTGACCTCTGCTTCAACATCCGTTGTCTGGGTATAAACGGCACCGGCAATGCCTTCAGGAATGCTGGGAAGAAGGTAGTCAAGGGCATAATGCCTGTATTTTTCAAGGACGGCATCACCGTTCTCGCACAGGCCCTTATAGCCCCAGTTGCCTTCCTTGTTCCAGGTGTGGCCCTCTACGGCGTATCCTATGCCACCGTATTCCCCCACTACGTCAATCTGCCGGCCGTCGCTTCTAAGCAGCATCTGGGGACGTGGATAGCTGTGACTGTCCAGAATGTCGCCGCAGTAGCGATGGTTTCCGCCGGATGCAGAGTTGATAAGGCGGGTAGGATCCTGGGCACGCGTGAAATCCACAACGGCCTCTGTGTCAAACTGTCCCCAGCCTTCGTTGAAAGGAACCCACACCACAATGCAAGGAAACTTTTTAAGCTGGCCGATAATCTCACCCCATTCCTTATAATAATTGGCCCTGGCACTTTCAGAAAGCGGGTAATCCCAGCCAGTCCCATATGCTTTGCGCCCCCATTGGGGGTCATAAATGCCGTCATTCTTGAACACATCCACGTTTCCGGCCACCGAAGGCATATCCTGCCACACCATCATCCCAAGGCGGTCACAGTGATAGTACCAGCGGGCTGGCTCAACCTTGATGTGTTTGCGGATAAAGTTGTATCCCCATTCCTTTGTCTTGACAATGTCAAAAGCAAGGGCCTCGTCGGTGGGGGCGGTATAGAGACCGTCCGGCCACCATCCCTGGTCCAGCGGGCCGTACTGAAAAACCACTTCCCCGTTAAGTGCCAGGCGTTTATAGCCAGTGGAGTCTGTCACCTCGCTGCAGCATCGTAAAGCAGTATAGCCTTTAACCTTGTCTACAACCTTTCCTCCAGAAACCGCCTCAATCTCTATCGCATAAAGGTACGGATGGTCGGGAGACCAAAGTTTTGCATCAGGAATAGTGACGGAAATGACCTCTCCAGGTATTCCTTTGGCCGATGCCACCTTTGCCCCTCTCTTTCCTTTCTCAACGTCCCATCCTTCTCCTCCTTCAAAGACAGAAATGCGCACTTCATCGGCCTTTCCGGAAACCTCCGTAAGAATTGACACAGAGCCCTTCTGAATATCCGTGACGCAGTTGTAGTCCCGGATGTAAGTGGCCGATACCGGCTCAAGCCATACGCTTTGCCATATACCGGTAACTGGCGTGTACCAGATGCCTCCGGGCCGGGAAACCTGTTTGCCGCGGGGCTGCTCATCATTGTTGGTGCCATCCCATACCTTCACCACAAGGTCCTGAGGGCCTTTGACCAGGGCATCCGTTATATCAAAGACAAAAGCGGTGTATCCGCCGGTATGGATGCCAATGTACTGCCCGTTCAGCCAGATCTCGCTCTTCCAGTCCACGGCATCAAAGTGCAGCAGGACGCGTTCTTTCCACGCTCCCGGAACCTTGAAGCGGCGCCTGTACCACAGGACGCTGTCGGCGCCTACGGTGCGGCCGACTCCAGACAAGGAAGACTCTGCGCAGAACGGAACCAGGATTTCCCCGTCCGGGACTTCAGGCTGAGTAGCGTCTACTGCGGTTATCGCATAATTCCACAGGCCGTTAAGGCTTTTCCAGTCCTTCCTTATCATCTGCGGCCTTGGGTATTCCGGATGGGCGTTTGAGGGAGAAACTTCTTCTGCCCATCTGGTCCTTATGCGGTCTCCGGCCGGGGACCACGAGCTCTTTTCCGTGCAGGCTGCGGCAACAAGGAGAATAATGCCGGAGATGATGAGTTGTTTCATGTTATCTTACTTTCAGCGGTAAATCAAATGGCAGGTTCTCGGAAGATGTGCCGATGAGAATGTGGAAATCTCCGGGCTCAAGCTTCCAGGAATGGGCATCGGCATCAAAGAAACTAAGGTGCTCCGGCTTAATCTTGAAAGAGATTTTGGCCGATGCACCAGGTTCCAGAAATACCTTCTGAAATCCCTTCAATTCACATGCCGGGCGCTCTACGGATGCATCTTCATCGTTTACATAAAGCTGGATAACTTCTGCGCCGGCAACAGAACCGGTGTTCTTTACCATTATGGTGGCAGAAACCTCCTTCCCGGCCTTAATAGAAGAAGCTGACAGCTTGGCGCCGCTAAGCTCAAAGGTGGTGTAGCTCAGGCCATAGCCAAATGGATACTGTACGGGAATACCCTTTGAGGAGTACCAGCGGTAACCCACAAAAACTCCTTCGTCGTAGTACTCCTGCCACCACTGTTTTCCCTCCTCCTTGATTCCGGGATACTGACGCTGATTCTTGAGAGGGCCGTCGGAAAGGGCAAACGGCATGGTGAAGGGCAGTTTTCCGGAGGGGTTAACGGCGCCGGTGAGGACATCGGCAAGGGCGTGTCCGCTTTCAGATCCGCCGTACCAGGACTGTACTATGGCATTTACCTTTGATGCCCAGGGCATTGCTACGGGGGAGCCTGAGATGTTTACAACGACAAGGTTCGGGCAGACCTCGGCAAGGGCTTCGATGAGTGCGTCCTGACCGTAGGGGAGGACAATGTCCAGACGGTCGGTCCCTTCTTTATCCTGATTCTTGCTCTTGTTGAGTCCTCCTATGAAAATAACCTGGTCCGCATCCTTTGCTGCAGCTAGTGCATCGGCAAGAAGCTGCTCCGGGGAACGGCTTTCAGAGAGGTCCTGTCCCGTGACAACCAGGTTGTAATCCGTGGTGGTGTCACCTACGTAGCCTCTTTCCCAAATTACATCGGCCTTTCCTGCAAAAGCCTCGCGAAGGGCATCCAGGGGTATTATCTCGTGCTTGGTCTTGAGGCTGGAGCTGCCTCCGCCAACCGTCATCATCTTATATGCGTTCTCTCCAACAAGCAGGATACGTCCGCCTTGAGGGATGCTGAGGGGGAGGGCCCCGTCATTTTTCAGGAGCACTATTCCATCGGCCGCAATCTTGCGTCCGGCGGCAAAATGCTCGGGAGAACAAAAGCTACCAAAATGCTTTTTGTCGCTCATAGAGGTGCGGTAAATTGTCCTGAGTACGCGGCGCGCCTTGTCGTCCAGGTCTTCCATGCTTGCACGTCCGTCACGCAGCCTTTCAAGATAGGGGTTGGCCAGATGGTACAGGTTATAGAGGTTTGATGCTCCTTCAACCTCCAAATCAGGGTCTACCCATGTTCCCATCTCTATGTCCAGGCCGTTGGCGGCGGCTTCGTCATCATCCCTGCATCCTCCCCAGTCGCTGACCACAATACCGTCAAATCCCCATTCTCCCTTGAGAATGTCCTTGAGGAGGCGCTCATTGTGGCAGTTGAACTGGTTGTTCCACAGGTTGTATGACCCCATGATGGCCCAGGCACCGCCTTCCTGTACTGCAGCCTTGAAGGCCGGGAGATAAATCTCGTACATTGTGCGGTCGTCTACATTTGAACTGGTGCCGGTGCGCCTCACTTCCTGGTTATTAACGGCAAAGTGCTTGACGCAGGCAGCAACGCCATTGCTTTGTACACCTTTAATATATGGTACAACCATTTCAGAAGCCAAAAACGGATCCTCTCCCATATATTCAAAGGTCCGACCATTTAGCGGGGTTCGTCCTATATTAACTCCCGGGCCCAGCAGGACATCCTTTTTCCTATAGCGTGCTTCTTCTCCAATGCTCTTGCCGTAAAGGGCGCTGAGTTCCCTGTCCCAGGTTGCGGCCAGATTCTCAAGGCAGGGAAATGCCGTGCAGGAGTCATTGGTCCATTTTGCCTGGACCCACTCGTCCCAAAGGACTTCAGGCCTGATTCCGTGAGGCCCGTCTGTATGCCAGAGTTCTGGAATGCCAAGGCGGGGGACACCGCCGCTGCTGAACTTGGACTGGGCATGTGTGAGCGCCACTTTCTCTTCAAGCGTAAGTTGTGAGAGTGTGTTCTCAACTTTTTCTTCAAGGCTGTTTCCCTTGCCACAGCAGGCGTAGGCGAGTGCAATGATAATGCAGAGGTTCAGAAATTTCTTCATATATATTAAAATATAAGGTATCTAAGGTTTCGCAGCGTTTCACAAAGTGAACAAAAAACGTCAGTGTGTGCGCACACAAAGATAACAAAAAACCCCAAAACTCTTTGTAGAAAGAAAAATAATTTCTACATTTGTGGTGTGTGCGCACACACCGCTATAAAAGATGAGTTTAAAACAACCCAAATATTATGACACAAAAACGCATAATACTCTTCCTGGTCTCCTTGCTGATTCTAACAGGACCAGCTGCATGGGCTCAGAAGACAGTTACAGTTAAAGGCACTGTTGTTGAGTCTGGATCAGGTGAGCCCGTTATAGGTGCATCTGTTATGGTTATGGGTACAACACGTGGTACTGTAACAGGCCTAGATGGAGAATTTTCTATCATTGCACCCCGCGGATCTACTCTCGTAGCCAGCTCAATTGGTTTTAAGGAGTATTCATTTGTCGCCTCAAATGATATTCAAAATATCAGGATTGTATTGGATGTTTCCACTGAATTCCTTGATGAAGTTGTTGTGGTGGGTTACGGCAGCGTCAAGAAGGAAAATCTCACCGGTGCCGTGGATCAAGTGAGTGCCCAGGTATTCGCGGGTCGTCCTGTGGCAAACGCCACACAGATGCTGCAGGGCGTAGTGCCTAACCTGAACATTGAACTGGTGGACGGAAAGCCCGGCCGCAGTGCTGATTATAATATTAGAGGTACCACTTCGGTAGGAGCTGGCGGTTCTGCCCTCATCCTCATCGACGGAGTTGAAGGAGACCCATCTACGCTGAACCCTAACGACATCGAAAGCGTATCCGTACTTAAGGACGCCGCATCAGCGGCTGTGTTCGGTTCACGGGCCCCTTATGGTGTGGTTTTAATCACCACCAATACCCCAACAGGTGAAGGAAAACCTAAAATCAACTATACGGGTGGTTTTTCAATAATGACACCCACCGCTGTGCCGGATGTGGTAACGGACGGGTTCGTGTATGCCAGTCTGTTCTCGGAAGGCTACTACAACGTTGCCGGTAAGTATCAAACTACCATAAACAAGAGCCAGCCTTTCTCCCGTGCATGGCTGGAGGAATTCCGCCAGCGGCAGCTCGCTGGAATCAAACGCACAACTGAGATCGGCCCCGATGGAAAGTACGTCTATTATGGCAATACCGACTGGTACGACTGGCTCTACAAGGATTTCACCACAGCCCAGACACACAACGTTTCGGTAAGCGGAGGGAACAAGGATATCAGCTACTATGTTTCCGGCCGTTTCTACAAGTACGACGGCCTGTTCAATCTAAGCACGGACAAGTACCACACCATAAACCTCCGCGCCAAGATGTCGGCCAATCTCCGCCCGTGGCTCAAATTATCGGAGAATCTCAGCCTGAACAGTGAATTCTACCATATTCCCAGTACTTCAAATCAGCAGAGTTCCGGTAACTTCTGGTCGGCAATCAACTCCGAAGGCCATCCGAGTTCTCCCATTTTCAACCCCGACGGCACAATGACAAAGTCCGGTGCCTACGCAGTGGGTGGCCTTGTTACCGGCAACAACTACAAAGACCGCAAGGTGAAGAACTGGAAATCCACCACCGCCCTAAGGGCAAGTTTCTTCGACGACACCTTCCGTATCAACGCCGACTTCTCCTACGCCGACCGCGGAAAGAACGAGATTCAGAAACGCACGGTAGTGCCATACAGCGAAGCCCCTGGGGAAATAACTTACCTTGGCACACCCGGAACTGACGATTATCTGCAGGAGTATTTCTCCGAAACCGACTATATCGCCGCCAACGCGTATGCAGAGTACGAAAAGACCTTTGCGGGCAAGCATTATTTCAAGGCAATGGGCGGTTACAATTATGAGCGTGAACATTGGAAAGGCGTGTACGCAAAGCGCTACGACCTTCTTACCTACGATACCGACGCAATCAACCTCGCCGTGGGCGACGACATGAGCGTATCCTCCAGCGAAAGCCGTTGGAGGGTGGCAGGCTTTATGTTCCGCCTCAATTACAGCTACGACGAGCGATATCTCCTTGAAGTCAACGGCCGTTACGATGGCTCCTCCAAATTTCCCACATACAGCCAGTGGGGCTTCTTCCCTTCCGCTTCTGCGGCATGGAGAGTGTCTCAGGAGCACTGGTGGAAGGTTAGCCCGAAGTTTATTTCCAATCTCAAAATACGCGGCTCCTTCGGAGAGCTCGGTAACGGTAGCGTAAGCACCTATGCCTTCATGGAAAAGTTCAGTTACGACAACATGGGCAAGGGCACCAGCGATTGGTGCCGCACGCTTGACGGAGTGAGCGGACTTCGCTTTACCAGTTTACCTAGCCAAATCCCCGACAACCTCACCTGGGAAACCTCGCAGACCCTGGATTTGGGACTTGACCTCGGATTGTTCTCCGGAAGGATGGAGTTCGTGTTCGATTGGTACAAGCGCCGCACCTATAATATGTATACTACCGGTCCCACACTGCCGGACACTTACGGCGCCAGCGCTCCAAAGGGCAACTATGCCGACATGTACACCAGCGGATGGGAAGTGTCTCTGTCGTGGCACGACAGTTTTGACCTGGCGGGATCGCCGTTCTCCTATGGCATAAAGGCTACTCTGGCCGATAGCCGCTCATTCATTACCAAGTATTACAATCCCACCGGAGACCTCGGTGACTACTATGCCGGTTATGAAATCGGCGATGTCTGGGGCTGGAGGATAGAAGGCCTTTTCCGAGACCAGGAGCAGATTGACACCTACTGGACCGACATAAACACCGGCCTTCCTATTCCTTACGAACAAACGCGTATACGCATGCACGATGATGGCATCACCAAACCTGGCGACGTGATTTTCTCTGACCTCAATCACAACAATATGATCGATTCTGGCTCCAATACGCTTGACGATCCCGGCGACCAAACCATTATCGGCAATACCCGTCCGCGTTTCCCGTATTCGTTCAATCTGAACCTGAGCTGGCACGGAGTATACGTCAACGCTTTTATCCAGGGCGTTGGCAAGCGGCTCTGGAGCCCAACCAAGGAAGGCCCGTTCTGGGGCCAGTACTGCCGCCCGTATGCCATGGCTTACAAATGGCAGCTGGACAACTGCTGGTCTCCGGAGAACCCGGACGCACTCCTGCCAAAGTGGACCGGCTACTGCGGCGTGTCCTGGCAGAACAAACGCATAGACCGTTACTTGATGGATGTTTCGTATTGCCGCCTGAAGAACCTTCAGGTGGGGTATAACTTCCCTAAAAAACTAATCGGCAAGCTGGGGCTATCGCAGGCGTCAGTCTATCTCTCGGCCGAGAACCTCTGGACCTGGTCTCCCATGCACAAATACACCAAAGACTTTGACGTGGTTACCGTATGCTACGGTTCCGACAGCGACCTTGGTGGCGGTGAGGGTGACGGTTACAACTATCCTACCATGCGTACATTCAGCCTCGGGCTGCAAATCGGATTCTAAAAAGACGATGTCATGAAAAAGAAAGATCTAAAATACATAGCAGCGCTCCTCTTCGCAGGAATCTCCACGCTTTCATGCACGCTCGACGAACCCCTTATAACTTCGGCCGACCGCAAGACGGTATTCGGTTCCGAAACTGGTATACAATCCTATTCATATTCGCTCTACGCGGCTTTACCTTCGTTGAATGACGTGTTCTATCTTGAATCGTCACATGTGGACTACTGTGCTGCAAACAGCTACTATGACTTTTACGTGGACGGAACTTACAACCCTGAGCATGCCACATCATGGAGTTGGGGCGAACTCCGGCGTATCAACTATTTCCTGGATGCCCTGCAGAGCGAAGACTGCACTGTGTCGGAGGATGTGAAGGAACACTATATCGCGCTCGGCAAATGGTTCCGCGCATGGTTCTACTTCAGCAAGCTCCGTGATTACGGCGGAGTGCCGTGGTTTGAACATCTGGTGAGCAGTACCGACGAAGCCACCCTCTACAAACCCCGCGATTCACGGGATGTCATCGTGGACCACATGATCCAGGATCTTGACTATTGCTATGAGCATCTTAAAACAGTCTCTTCGGTAGGCAACTCCCTGGTTTCCAAATATGCGGCCCTTCTCCTGAAGGCGCGTATCTGCCTCTACGAAGCGTCCTGGAAGAAGTACCATAACCTTCCGGACGAAATTTACACCGCGAATGACCTTTATGCCATGGCGGTAAAGACTGCCGATATCATTATGAAGTCGAACATGTTCTCAATCCATACCGCTGCCGGCACTAAAGGGGCTTACCGCAGCCTCTGGTATGACGAGAGCATCAATACCGACGAAGTCATCCTTGGCCTCTGCACAGATCAGGAATACGGAGTGTATAATTCCGCCAATCGGCATTTCTATGCAAGTGCCGGCAATGGAGACTGCATGTCACGTGCCTTCGTGTTCACTTACCTCAACACCGATGGCACTCCGTTTACTAACAAGACAAATTATTCTACCACCCTGTTCAAGGATGAGTTCTCCGGACGCGACCTTCGCCTCCGCCAGACACTCAAGAACCCGGACTTTACCATGACCGGCGCCACTGATCTGGAACTTGCCCCAGACATTATCCACCAGTATGCCGTAACCGGCTACCAAATCATAAAATTCTGTTTGGATGACGTCAAGTACAATAAAGAGTCAAAGGGCATCAATTCAATGCCTCTGATGCGCTATGCAGAGGTGCTGCTCATCTATGCCGAAGCTAAGGCAGAACTTGATGGGGCCGATGCTGAAATAGGCCCGTTCACCGACGCCGACTGGGCAAAGACAATCGGAAAACTTCGCTCAAGGGCTGGTATCACTGGAGGTATCAACTCCAAGCCTACCGTCATTGATCCATACATGCAGACGGTATTCTACCCGAACGTGACAAACCCCGTTATAATGGAAATTCGTCGCGAGAGAAGCATAGAATTGTTCTTCGAAGGCTTTCGTCTTTCCGACCTCGAACGCTGGGCTGAGGGGCACCTAATTGAGGACCTTCCCTGGACCGGCATACACATCCCAGACCTGGATACGGCAGTGGATATCCGCGGCAAGGGGAAGGAAGAGGCTTACTTCTCGCTTAAGCCCCTTGCCGAGATCCCCGGCGCACATAAGGACTTTTATGTGCAGATTTATCCTGAAGATTCCACCGAGCAGGGCCTTAGGGCAAAGCCCAATCCTGCCGGAGGATACGACCTTGAGTTCGTATATGCCGTGCCACGAATCTGGCACGATGACGACCGCCAATACCTCTCACCTATCCCTCCCCAGATTATAAGGGAATACGCCGCCAAGGGCTATACGCTTACACAGAATCCTGGTTGGGAATAAAAGAATCGCCGCAACATGAAATACTTTATAACGTCTTTAATAACACTTCTTGCACTGAGCGTTTTGGCAATATCCTGCCATAAGCCCAGGGACTATGACTACTCCCGCTGGTATGCAGACCCCAATGCCGGCATTGCCGGCAAGACGGTGACCGTGATGACCTTTAACGTAAGGGCGGCTTCCAGCACTGCCGATACCGGCGAGCGCAACTGGACAGCCAGACGTCCTGCCGTGAAAGCCATGCTCTCCGAAAAGAGCCCTGTGATTATGGGCACTCAGGAATGCGATATAATCCAGAGGAAAAACATTCTGGAAGATGATTCCCGCTATGCCGCCATAGGCATAGACCTTAACGGGCCCACGGAGGAATGTGAGGAATGTGCCGTCTTCTACATGAAGGACTCTGTAGATGTGTTGGATCACGGCACCTTCTACCTCACCTCTACCCCGGATGTGCCCAGCCGCATGCCGCAGGTGTGGCATTACCGCGTATGCACATGGGGAAAGTTCAAGTTCAAATCTGACGGCACGGAGTTCTACTATTTCAACACCCACCTCGAGTATTCGGCTGCCGCTGCCAGGGAACCCGAACTGGGCATAATCCTGAACAGGATGGGGGCGATTGTAACTGATAATCTACCTATAATATTCACCGGCGATTACAACACCGAAGAGGACGACAGCATTTTCGAAGCGGTGAAATCGTTTGGATTCAAGAGCGCACGCCTGAATGCGGCAGTCGGCGATTCCTTCAAGACCTTCAATGGCTACGGAGACTACGGCAGCGGACAGACCCTGGACCACTGCTGGTACAAAGGCATCAAAAGCGTTTCCAACTTTACGACAATCAGGGACAAATGGGCGGGAGTGACATACATTTCCGACCACTATCCCGTAAGTATAACCCTCAAATTCTGACCGGCCATGAAAAGAATCGCATTCATAGCGTTTGCCCTTACTGCAGTAGTGTGCTGCAGCAAGGCTCCGGTCGTCAAAGTGACCGCGTCGTTCACTACGAACAAAGACGTCTACCAGGTTGGGGAAGAACTGATAATAGAGAACACATCCACGGTAGAGAACAACATCCTAGCCTTCTGCAAATGGGAATATGGTTCCGAAGAGGGGAAGAACGTTTTTTACGGCCTCGACATCGAGGGCATCTCCTTCGACGCTCCTGGACTGTATAAGGTTGAACTGACCGCTTATGCGGAGCAGGGTGCCGGACAGGATACTTATTCCAGACAGATAATGGTTATTGATGAAAACGATAAGCCATGGGCGTATTTTGAATGCCCTGCTTTGGCAAGGGTAGGGGAAGAGGTTCTGTTCGAAGACAAGTCGGTGGACAATATCGGCGGCATCTCCGTATGGAACTGGGACATTGGCGGAGTAGTATCTCCTTACCAATCCCCCCTAATGGTGTTCGACGCCCCTGTTACTGGAATGGTGGTTACCCTGACGGTAACAGATTCTTTCGGGGCAAGCGACAGTTTTACCCGTACTATAGACATTACCAACTAAACAGGATATGGATATGAAAAGAATACTCTTTACTTTGCTTGTCCTGTTGCCGCTCTGTGCATGCAAGAAGGGCAATCCCGTCGTTGAGCCGGAAAAGGATATTGCTTTTGTTTCTATTGAAGCCTTCCAGACAAAAACCCAGGTCAGCACCAATGCAACGCCCATCTGGGGTCAGGGCGATAAGATTGCAGTCTTCGGCGAAGACTCGGAGTCTCCCTCCGAATTCACACTCCGCTCAGGTGCGGGCTATACCTGCGCTTCATTTGAAGGTATAAAGCCCCAAGGCGAATTATTCATAGTGTGCCATCCATCAACCGCAAAGTGTGACGGTATCACCTTCCGCGGCAAACTCGAAACCCAGGTGAGTCACAGCTTGCCGGCCACGCCGCTCGGAACACTGCCCCTCTGGGGACGTGCCCGCGACCTCGAAAACGTTAAGGTAAGCAGTCCCTGCGGTGTGCTTCAATTGAATCTCAAGGGAAGCGGCATGCTCAAGTCCGTACTTCTTGATGCCGGCCGGCCAATATCGGGGGAATTCCTATGCAGCCTCTCCGACAGCGTGTTCGCGATGATAGGCGGAGCCAACATCATCCTGATAGATGCCCCCGATACTGAAGTCTTCCCCTCCAGGGCTACTCCGTTTTATTTTGTGATGCCTCCCGGTGAATATGAGGAAATACGTTTCACAATCACTCCCGCCGAAGGAGAGGTGATGTATTTTTCTCCATCCGACGCTATCATAATAGAGCCTGGCGCATTCTCGATGCTTTCCGTAGACCTTAATGATTTATTATAAAACGACAAATTATAATAACCACATATTGTATGAATCGCGTTTGTTTTGCCGCAGCCATCATTTTGGCTGCCTTCGCGGCCGTCACGGCCTGCGAAAAACAGGGAAAGACGCCGGTCAGTCTGGCTGCGCCTTCACCTGTTCTTGTGAACGCCGGAATCGACAATGCCACCTTCATGTGGGAGGCTGTAAAAGGTGCAGACTCTTATAAGGTGGTGGTGAATGACGGCGAACCTGTTTCGGTAAGCGGAGTGAACATTACCATCAACAACCTCACCGCTTCAACCGCGTATACCATGAAGATGAAAGCCATTGCCCCTGCGGGGAGCGACTCCTGGCTGGATTCCGACTGGAGCGAGCCCCTTGCTTTCACTACCGGCGCAAAGAAAATGCTGGACTCGCCGGTGCTCACCGTCTCCAATGTGCTGGCTGGTGGTTTCACCGTTTCCTGGGCTGCCGTAAAGAATGCCGGAAAATACGTCTATAAGATTGATGACGGCCAGGAAATGCAAACCACCGAGACCAGTTTTACTGCCGATGGTCTCAAGCATTCCACCCGGTATGTAGTCAAGGTGAAGGCCGTTCCGTCTGAAGCTCAGGCCGCACTTGCAGTAGAAAGCGAATGGGCCGAGGTCACCGCTGAGACGCAGCACCGCACCGATCTTGCGAATCCGGTACTTGCAGCCGGTGATATTCACACCAACGGCTTTACCATTTCCTGGGCGGCCATTCCCGGCGCGGGAAAATACAATTACAAGCTGGATGGCGGTGATGTCCGTACCACCACAGAGCTCAGCGTAGCCTTCAACTCCCTTGCCGCACTTTCGCAGCATACGGTGGAGGTTCAAGCCGCTCCATCTGAAGTCAATATCGACAATTACGTCAATAGCGGATGGGCCAGTATACAGGTGACCACTCTGGATCTTGTGGCGCTGGCAGCGCCGGTGCTCAAGGCCGAGAACGTTCGTGGCCAGGAATTCACCGTAACATGGGCCGCAGTTCCCCACGCTGCACGTTACATGTGCTCGCTGGGCGATGCTGAAGCCACTCCGGTAACTGCAACTTCCATTAAGTACGAAGGCCTGCAGGCCGAGACTCTGTATAACGTCAAGGTCTATGCCGTACCTTCCGATGCAGAGAGCGTAACCTACAAGGCTGGTGCCGTGGCATCCATCGATGTTACCACCAAGCAGGCGCCAAGTGACGATGATAAGGAAGGCGGCCTGTCCGATTTCGAAGAAAAGCCTGTTTTCTAATCCGGAAAGAATATGAAAAAGTATCTATACATACTGTTGGCAACCGCAGCTTTAGCGGTTTCCTGTGCAAAGGAGATTAATGCTCCTATAGAGAATGATGACCCTTCCATGGTGGAATTCCTCGCTACTGCCGCCCAAACAAAGACGGAGCTCGCTGATGGCCATACCGTATGGTCGGCGGGTGATGCCATCAAGATCTTCTACGGCGTGGGCCAGAGCGTAGTGGCAAACATCAAGTACGGCGAAGGCTCATCTCAGGCCACATACCAGGCCTCCGTCCCTGACGGAGTGGATTACTATGCCGTTTATCCCGAAGGTCTGGCCTCTTCAATGCCATCGGCCGGACACATCAGCATAACGCTTCCAGGCAGCCAGAATGGAACTTTCGGAGCTGGTCATATCGCCATGGCGAAGGCGGCAGGTAAGGTTTTCGCTTTTCAAAACCTGAACTCTTTCCTCAAGATTTCTCTCCCCGCTGCGGGCTATAAGCGTATCGTGGTAGAGAGCCCCGCAGGCAATGCCCTTGTGGGCTCAATGGACGTGGATCTGGGTTCCGGGAGTCCTGTGGTGACACTTTCTCCGGACGGCCCCGCAACCGTGGAAATCACTTCTGATGGGTTCCCGGCCGGCGATGTATTCATAGCCGTGCTTGCCGGTGTTACCCACGAGAAAGGCCTTCTTCTCAAATATTACGACGAATCTGGCCTCAAGGGTTCTTACTACATGGACAAAACGTTTGTGACTGAGGCTTCGGTAATACATAGTTTCGGCGAATTCGGCGTAACGGGAGAATACTTTGCCACGCTCGATGGCGCAGGAAATAAGACTGGCATCAATGCTGCTAATGCTATGGACCTCGCAGGACTCAAGGCGCTGCTTACAATGCCGGAAGATGAAGATGGAATTGCGGCCAAGACCGAAGCCCTCAGAGGAGCCACCATTCATATGGGAGAAGGCACCTGGGATTTTCAGGATTCGCTTCTGGTGGCGTTCCCTGGTGCCGGCGCACCGGTTGAAGTTAGTTTCGAAGGTTCTGAGACTGTCATAACCGGAGGTGAAACTCACAGGCTTCTCAATATCGGCGCAAACGCCAAGTTATCCTTCAAGGGTATAAGCTTCACAAAGAGCCTCGCCAAACAATCAAGACATCCGGCAATCCTTATAAACGAAGAGGCGAATGCAAGTTTCACTGATTGTAAATTCACGGATTGCGTGAATAAGACCGACGAAGGAGAATACAAGACCTCCGGTTGCATCTATGCCGATGAAGGAACCGTCATATCCTTCAATAATTGCGAATTCTCCGGCAACAGGGGGTCCTATGCGGCAACCCTTCTCATAAAGGGTAGCGCAGCGCTCAAGGATTGCAACATGCATGACAATGACGGCACCTGGCCGGGAAGCGCGCTTTATCTGGACCATGAAGATGCCGTTTGTACTGTTGATGGCAGTACCATAGAAGGCAACACTGTTTCCAAACTTGAGGGACAAAAACCCGACGGCGGCGCAATAGCCGTCCTGGGCGGCAGACTTACCATGACCGACTGCTCCATTCTAAAGAACAGCATCCCCACAAGAAGAGGCGGTGCGCTGCGTGTGCAGAACTCCGGCTATGTGAAACTTGTGAACTGTACCGTAGCACAGAACACTGCCGACTGGGGTGGCGCGCTCAACGCAGTTGGCTCATCTACACTTGAGATAGAAGGTGGCGTATATAAGGAGAACTATGCCAAGGGTGGTGGCTGTATCCTTGAAGGGGATAATGCGAATGTCATCATAAAGGATGCCATCTTCAAGGAAAACTATCTCATTAAATCCGGTAATTTCGGAGGAGCAATACGCCATGAGGGCAACGGTGACCTCACCATCACCGGTACCACATTCGACGGTAATTACACTTTATACAATGGAGAAAACGAGGCTTTCGGCGGAGCAGTTTCTATCGGCTACGACCAACATGATTCTCACGTAACCATAGATGACTGCCTTTTCTCCGGCAATCACACCATGTCTGGAGGAGGAGCTGCGTTATCCTATCAGTCTTCAGGTACCGGATCTGGTTGGATGAAGGTGAGCAACACCCGCTTCGAAGGAAACTACAACGAATACAACGGCGACAACAATGACAATTACGGAAGACACGCTGGCGCAGTGCGCTTGGGACATGACGCTACCCCCAGTTACTTCGACAATTGCGTGTTTGCGAACAACAGCACTATGACGGCGAGTACAGAGGTAAAGAGCACTTACGGAGGCGCCCTCACCTGCTATGCCGACGGCATGATTTACCTTAACAATTGCCATTTTGAGAATAACAGTGCCACCCGCGGCGGCGCCATCTCCGTTTGGAACTGCAGCGTGAGCGGATTATTCATGAACGGCTGTTCGTTCAGCGGAAACTGGATTTCATACAAGAATGGTACTACAATTTACTTCGAGAAATCTAAGTATTTCTATATGAACAACTGCAGTTTCGCTGATAATACCTATACTCTTTCCGGCGGAGAAGATGAAGGAAATTGGGTTTATGTTGGCGGCGACTCTGGAAAGGTTCTCGAAGGATGCGTCGTGAGTAACTGCTCAATGTTCGGTTCCGCCAGGACCACTTCGGCTCTTACTCCTATGCAGAATCAGGAACTGCTGTACATCTATAACATGAAGAGCGGCAAGAAAGCTTATCTTGTCAATAATGCCATACTTGCAGCCGGTACGGAACAATATGCCTGGTGGTCAAATGGTGTGGATATTATTGGATACAACAACGTGTATTCCAGCAAGGGCAATACCGGTGGCTCTTACACGGGCTCTGGCGATACTCCCGGCAAGGCGGTGTCGGATTTCGGTGGCCTTGACTGGAACTCAACGGACCATGCATGGACGTGGAACGGTACCCTTACCGGTGGTTTTACTGCCATCTCCGCCGCAAACTATGCTTCGGCGGTTAATTCAGGAAGTCCCGATTTCAAGAACTGGCTGGAAGAAAAGGGAGTGCTTAACAAGGACCAGCTCGGAAACAGCCGTGGAGATAGCGGCTGGTGGCCGGGTGCATACCAGAAGTGATGTTCAAGTCTGCCATTCTATCTTTGTTTATTATTGCCCAGACGGTGGTGGGGATTGACCCCGCCGCCGTTGTTGGGCCGATAAAACCCATGAATGCGGGGAATAACGGACCGTTGGATACGAACATGGACTCATACCGGGAACTCCGCATTCCTTATGCGCGCACCCACGATACGGCACTGGGTACCGAATACGGCGGTCACTGTATAGACATCAGCGAAGTGTTCCCGGATTTCTCTGCAAACGTGAATTCCTCAAAGTCCTACGACTTCACCAATAGTGATGTTGTGCTCCTGGATATGCTCAAGGCCGGCACAAAACCATTTTACCGCCTTGGTCAGAGCATAGAACATCAGACAAAGAAATACGGAATATACCCGCCTAAGAACTATAAAAAGTGGGCGAAGATATGTGAGCATATCATTCGTCACTATAATGAAGGCTGGGCCAACGGTTATCACATGGATATTGAATACTGGGAGATATGGAATGAACCCGACCTCGACGACCCAGATGACCGTTGGAAGACCGACCCTCGTACCTGGGGCGGAACTCAGCACCAGTTTTACGATTTGTACGTTGCTGCTGCCAAGCATCTAAAGAAATGCTTCCCCGGCTTGAAGATAGGTGGTCCGGCCTTTGCCAATCCGCGTAAATACGGCCCGCCATTCCTGGATTACGTAAAGGAGAAGGGGGCCCCACTTGACTTCTTCTCCCATCATATGTATCACCGCAAGCCTGCGCGCATCACTGAGGATGTGCGCATCATACGTGATATGCTGGACCAACGGGGATTCACAAATACGGAATCCATCCTTAACGAATGGAACTACAACCGAAGCTGGAGCGAGGCTCCTTTCCATTACAGCCGCAGGATGCGTCCCACGGTAAAGGCTGCTGCTTTCATTGCAGCGGTGATGTGCGAGTGCCAGAAAGCTCCGCTGGACATGCTCATGTACTATGACCTGAGGCCCAACACCTCATGGTGCGGACCGTGGGCTCCGTTCATATATGACATCCGTCCGCCTTACTGGGCTCTGTATTATTGGGCGGAGCTTACCGAATGCGGTACTCAGGTGGAGAGTTCTTGTAGTACAGACAATATATACACCTGCGCCGCAAAATCAGAAGACGGGGAATTACGGCTTTTATTGGCCAGATACCATGATGACGATAGTCATAATACTACCCGCGAGGTTACTATAAGTGTCCCGGAGGGATACCATATAGCAGAAATACGGCTAACTGACAGCAAGGGCATGGACTATACAATTGAACCAAGTGGTACAATTGCGATGGAATCAAACGCAATCTCTCTTCTTTATCTGAAACCAAATAAAAATAAATAAGAATACACTATGGACAGAAAACATTTAGGGATGACATATGAGTCTCCCGAGGTCCGGCAAATTGATTTGTCGCAGGAACAACTTATTTGTGCAAGCAATACTTTGCTTGTCATCTTTGCAAGCGAGTCTGCCGTTCAGGCAGAAGATTATTCGTCAACCAGTCTCTGGGAGGCAGGGTCAGTTATTGAATAAGAGGAGGACCTGACAATGAAAAAGATTTACAGCGCTTTGTTTATTACGCTTTGTTTTGCTGCAACCATGTCCTGTCAGAAAGAAGAGGATTTTGGACGGGATGGAGACGGAATTGCCCCGGAAGGAATGAAACAGGTCACGCTTACTGCTTCCAGTGAGCGTACGAAGACAACCATTTCGGATGGACATACCTTATGGGCCGATGGTGATAATATTGCAGTTATCAGCAGCGACGGCTCTATTTCTGATCCTTTTAATCTTGTGGATGGACAAGGTACTGCAGAGGCCGAATTTAATGGATATATACCCAGCGGAACCACTCCTACATATGCAGTATATCCTGCAGAGAGGTGCTCTTCTGTCAGCGGGTCTACCGTAAAGATCAGTATTCCTGCATCCAGGGAAGGTGATTTTGGCAGCGGAAACGTTGCCGTTGCCAAAGTGGCTTCCGGCAACAAACTGCAATTCAAGAATGTAACGGCCTTTATCAGCTTTACTCTTCCCGCAGGCACAGATGTTACCAGCGTGGTAGTGGAGAGTGTAGATGGCAGCATTCTTGCCGGAATTCTCTCAATTGACTGTTCTGGTGCAACCCCCGCACCTACAACAATCGAGAGCGGAGCCTCAAGCATTACAACAACAACATCCAGCGGAGCCGGCACTTATTACATTGCCATAGCTCCCGGTGTCACCCACGCCAAAGGCTTTAAGATGTCTTACAAGAAGGGTGATGATGTTACCGGTGTCCATTACCTTAACCGTAATATTACCACTGCCGTAAACACCAACTACCAGATGGGTGAGGTGGAAACCAAGGGCAATTATTATGTCACTGTCAGCGGCGCCGGAAACGGTAGTGGAATGAACTGGGATAATGCCATGAGCGCGGAGCAGATGTGGAAGAAGTTGACTCTCGCCGGTACAGATGACCAGATTGATGCAGCAAAACTTGCATCCATCGACGGTGCTACCTTCCATCTCGGAGCAGGAACTTATGATTTCAGTAGTAATCCGAATCTGTCATTCGATAAGGAGGATCCCATTGCCATAACATTTAAAGGAGGTTACAATGCCTCTACCGGGGCTCGAAACATTGCCGGCAATCCCACGGACTTTACCGCAACGGCAGGAAGTTCCTCACTTATCCTTTCCGGCAAGCTGACGTTGACTCTGGACGGGATCAACATCACTGGCAACAGTGTGTCCGGTGACAAGCGTGGCGCCTTGCAAAGTTCAGGAAGTGGTGTTACTATCAACATGGTTGACTGCGTTGTAAGTAACAATGAGAACGATACTAGTGACTCCTTCAGCGGCGCTGGCATCGTGCTGTCCAATGGTACCCTTAACGCTACGCGCGTGACGTTCTCCGGCAATACTGCCTATACGGCTCCAGCCATATATAACGATCACGCCAACCTGAATATGACGAGCTGCGTTTTTGACAGCAACGTGGCCACTAACTATTGCGGAGCTGTCCGTCTTCGCGACAGCGGTTCCCATACTTTCACATGCACCTTTGAGGATTGCACATTCAATAATAACGTCGCTCAAGGTGGTGATTATGGCGCCCTCCAGCACAACAATGGTACATGCAATCTTAACAACTGCACCTTTACAAACAACACGGCCGCCAACAACGGCGGAGCTATCGGCATTGCCGGGACGGGTACGGTTGTTGTCAATGGCGGAACGTTCTCCGGAAATTCGTCAGGAAAATACGGTGGCGTGTTCTATGACGAAAGTGCCTACCTTAATGTGAAGGATGCCACCATTACCGGTAACTCGGCTGGCAGCAGCGGAGGCATGGTGTATTCCAAGGCAACCTGTAACTTCGCAAGATGCACAGTCAGCGGTAACCATGCCCAGTGGGGCGGCGCTTTCTTTATCGCCGGCTCTTCAGAAGGAGATGTACGCCTTCAGATTCAAGGAGGAACCATCAGTGAGAATTACGGAAAGGGAGGCGGAGCCATCCTGGCCAAGGACTACGCAAGTATAGTGGTTGGACGCAGCGGTGGGGTAGGCACCATTTTCGATAGAAACTATGCCAGTAATGGAAATAGTGCATCATGGGGCGGCGCCATCAAGTGCGAGAACGCCAAAAATGCGACATTAAGTCTTACCGGTGTTACATTTACAGGTAATCATAACGATTACAATGGCGAAAATGAATCATTCGGAGGTGCCCTCTGTGTCGATTCCGGACAAAACGGTGTCAAGATTACGATTGATGAGTGCGAGTTTACCGGAAATTACACTGCATCAGGTGCAGGCGCAGCCATAAGTTATCAGTCCACAAATGGCAGTGGTTATGGTGATGGAAACGGTTACATGCATGTAAGCAATACTCTTTTCCAAAACAATTACAACAACTACAGCGGGTCGAACAATGACAACTACGCACGTCATGCCGGAGCAATCCGTCTCGGACACGATGCCACTCCCAGTACTTTTGATAATTGTACCTTTATCGGTAATTACACCCATGGCGCCGGATCTGAGGTAAAGAGCGCCTATGGAGGTGCCATCGCCTACTATGCAGACGGCATGTCTTATATCAACAATTGCTATTTTGAAGGAAACCATGCAACAAGAGGCGGAGCAATCTCTTCGTGGGGTTGTACTGCCAGCGGTCTGTATTTGAACGGCTGCTCTTTCAGTGAGAACTGGTGTTCCTACAAGTACGGGACAACCATCTTTGTTTCGAGGACACAGAAATTCTGTATGAACAATTGCAGTATTAATGACAACACCTACTCACTCTCTACCGATGGTGACAATGCCTGCTGGGTGTACGTCGACGGTAATGCTGCCAATGGTGACAACAAACCCGATGATACCAAATCTCTGGATGAATGTGTCATCAGCAACTGCTCCATCATCGGTTCCGCCAGGACATCTTCTTCCTTGACTCCATTGACCAATGGTCAGGAGCTGGTTTATATATTGGACTTGAAGAGCGGCGGAAAATGCTCTATGATCAACAATGCCATTATTGCGGAGGGAACCGAGCAGTATTCCTGGTGGTTCACCAATGCAAATTCTTCCGGTTACAATAATGTCTGCCGTCAAGCCGGAAGTTCTTGCACATCAAGTTGCACATATACTTCTTCCGGTGACACTTCAAACAAGTCAAAATCCGCTTTTGGAAATTTAGCCTGGGACAACACCAATCATGTCTGGTCGTGGAACGGCTCCCTTTCCGGTGGCTATACCGCCATCACCGCAGCTGACTTTGCCACGCAGCTCAATTCCGCCAGTTCTAGTTTCAAGACCTGGCTGGAAGAAAAGGATGTTCTGAACAAGGATCAGATTGGCCATAACCGCGGCAGCGGCGAGTGGTGGCCTGGCGCTTATCAGGAAGGTGCTATATGAAGGGATAATCTCCAGGCCATAACCTGGAATATCCGGTCGTCAGCCATGGACGACACGGGTGATCGTGCCTGGAGTGCGAGAAGGGGCGGAATGGCGGCGTTCATCAACGACCGCCAGCCCCAGATTATCTGCATGCAGGAATGCGAGAGCGACCAGCGCAGTTACCTTACAAGTAACTGCGCCGGGTACGCCGCCATCTACGACGATACTTCACTGAGTTGGTGGCAACAGCTTTCCGGGGGAGAAAACTCCGCGGAAGTAATCCTCTACAAGACGAGTGACATCACCGTCCAGTCTTCCGGCACGTTCTGGCTCACTTCCGGCGCACCTACCACGCCTACCAAGTCTTCCGACCAGAACTCCTACCGCAGCTGTACCTGGATGAAATGCACCTACGAAGGCCAGAAGATGCTGGTTATGGACGTTCACCTTAGCTATAGGACAAAAAACAATAGCACGCCGGGATCGGATGATGTGATTGCCCTGCGCCAAACTGAGATGGGTGTCATCAAGACCTGGATTGATGGCCACTACAATGCCACCAGTGACGGATGGCTCCTGTTCATGGGTGATATGAATACATCCCACTGGGAAGCCATCTTCGATGAGTGGAAGGACGGCACCTATGGCTATTTCTCCCGCGAAGGATTCACAGGCGGCGCCCTGGGCCGCACCTACAACGACTGGGACTGGGAGAACGGGAGCGTGGCCACTATAGACTTTCAGTTCTACAAAGGTTTCCCGTCGGTGGCCTCCTATACAATTCCCACTGATACATATTCTTCAGTAGAGTATCTCTCCGACCATTGGCCGGTAGTAGTAGAATACAGAATGGACTAATCAATCGGGGGCCGGTTAAGCCGGCCCCCAATCATTTGTATTACCTTACCGAATACTCGTACAAAGCAAAGGTATTGGGCTCACTGAGTTTAATATTAATTGTGCCGCCAGGGCCAACTTTGGCACGGAAAGGCTTGCCGCTGCCAAGTAGAGGCCTGAACCTAACGCACTTTCCTTCCGGCAGCCAGGTCTTTATGCAGCCCTTTGCTGTGGGAGTGTTTTCCCGGTACACAATAAGATAGCCATGCCCAGCATCCGTGACTGATTGGAATCCGGTCCATGATGTGCCGGAGGGCTCTTCTCCTATAGGAAGGATGGTGCCGGAATGGAAGCTTGCAGCTATATCCATCCACTCCTTCAATAATTGTCCCGTGGAATAAGCCTCTTCCGGCAGATTGGAAGCCTCCATCCAAGCAAGTGGCTGAGCGGCAAATGTGGTGGCTGCAATATAGTCAAAGGAGTAATTGGCCGGGGCAAATGCATCGTTCCCCGGATACTTGTCGGCGTTCCTCCAAGGATTCAGGAATTCAATCTGGAAGCGCTCGGGGGCAACGTATCGCGACAGTTGCCATAGATTGCGTAGAGTTTTGTACGGGTAATAATTTCCCCAGTCGGTGTAACGGTTTTCCAAAAAGATGTTTCCGTATTCTGCAAACCAGTTATATCCCATCCGGCGCCCGTTGGTAACATCCAGATTGAAGATAACTTTGTCGCCGGTCTCTTCGCGGACACGGTCCAGCATTTTCCGAAGATTCCTTTCGGCTTCCTTTGTGGGGATGACAAGGCCGTCGATCTTGAAGATGCGTATGCCGTATTTTTGGTATAGCCCGGTAAGAACTGCCGCGTCCTTCTCCCAATCGGCCATGTGGTCCTGCACACTTGGGTTAAACCACAGGCCTATCTCTATTCCAAGTGCGCGGGCTTTATCCACAATGGGTTGCAGTCCGCGCGGGAACTTCGCCGGGTCAAGATCCCAGTAGCCTGCACGACTCCAAATATCATCAAAGGAACCGCCTTCAACTACCGATGCCGGGCTTTTCCCTAATTGCCACCCATCATCTATTTGGTATATTGTAACGCCCAATCTGGCGGCCTTGTCCAGTTCTTTAAGGCAAAAGGCTTCGCTGACGCGCCCGTCCTGGCTACGGTCTCCCCAGGTGTTCATCATGATCATATCTGGCTGATGTCGCAGACTCTTCTGATAAGAACGGAGCGCCATGGCTTCTGACAGGCTGTCATCTCCGGTCACTCCCATAACGCAGCCGTAGAGACGGGTCCATTCATCAGAAAGTATATCCGAGGGCTCAAACCCTAATCGCGTAACCCGGAACCATCCGTTTTTAGTCCTGAAGTCAGCGTCTCCGGGGCCAACTTGCATATCCGAGCATGGCGCTTCTTTGAGTATGAAGAGCCCATTCCCGGTGGTGGCATCCCTTGCTAGCAGTAAGTTTCCATTCCAATCCTTTTCATGATGGTATGATATGAACTTATGCTCTTCCAATAACGTGTTGTGGACATCTGTGCGGTCATGGAACTCTACCACGGTACAGTGCCAGTTCCTTCCTTTCAGGCATATCTGGTCCAACACTGGGGCTTCTACAGGCGTAATGTCCCAAGTTCCCTTGATATATGTGTCACAGGCAATGGCCGGGACATCGTCATATAAACGATATTCCCGGCGCACCCGGACACTGCCGATATTATAGTTAATCCTTGCCGTAAAACAGGCCGGGGACCATTTGCCTGCGGGGGCGGTAATAACTTCCAGACTGGCGTTTTCCGGCTGTTCTTCGGAAATAACGAAGTCTGGCGAATTGTTTGTGGATTTCAATATACGGCCATTGGACAAATCCTCAAGCCACAGCGTTCTTATGGCTCCGGAGTTCCATGCAAAAACTCTTTCTATATGCGAGTTCCCTATGCGCAGAGTGTCTCCGTCCAAACGGGCGTAGCCGGAATTCTGCGCAAATGATGATGCAGAGGCGATCAGTAACGGGAGAAGTGTAGTCACAAAAAATTTCATGCTGTGAAGTATATCGTGTGTGCGCACACAAATATATAAAATCTTTTTCATACCTTTGTAAAGATAATAATGATTATGAATCTTAACAAGAATATTATTCAGGCTGTTTTGGCATGTCTTTCCGTTGTGTTGTGTGCATGTGGACATAATACTGCTGTTCCGATAGACCTTCAGGCCCACAGGGGAGGAGCAGGCCTGATGCCGGAGAACACCTTTTCATCAATGAAGAATGCTCTTGATCTGGGTGTAAACACTTTGGAAATGGATTTGCAAATCTCCGCCGACGGTCAGGTGGTCCTTTCTCATGACAATTATTTCCATTATCGCTGTGCAATAAGGCCGGACGGCACCCCTGTTCAGAAAAGAGAGGCCAGGGAATATCTTTATACTATGCCTTATGACAGCATTGCAAAATATGAGGTCGGGCTCAGGTATACTGAACAGTGGCCTGAAAAAAAACTGATATCAGAGCATGTTCCTCTGGCATCATTGCTTATTGACTATACTGAAAAGTATGCCTCGGAGAATAATCTTCCCCTTCCGAATTATAATATAGAGATCAAGTCATCGGCCGATGAGGGGGAAGGTATCAACTGGCCGGATTACAAGACATTTTGTGATACCTCTATTCCGCTTCTTCTTTCTAAAAACCTTGGAAAGCGTCTGATAGTACAGACCTTTGACGTTCGCTCACTGGAGTATATTCACCAAAGGTGGCCGGAAGTTACTCTGGCATTTCTCACAAAGAAAGACACAGACATCAAGGAGATACTTTCCAGAATCAGTTTTTTGCCAGGATGGTGGTCTCCACATTTCAGTGTGGTTACTGCTGAGAATGTCGCCTATTGTCATTCTTTGGGTATAAAAGTCGTCCCCTGGACGGTAGATGAACAGGCCGATATCCTTGCGGTTGCCGGTTGTGGTGTAGACGCCATTATTTCAAACTATCCGGATCGCCTGATAGAACTGTTACGTTAATCGAAAATGCTATATACATCCTGCATTCTGAAAGCGGCCATTGCCGCAATAATTACTCTACCGTCTCATGATATAGCCTCTTTATCTAAATGGGGGCCGTATTCAAAGGAGTATTTTGGAATCTCCCATATCCAGGACCTGTCCTCCGCAACGCAGGTAGAGTTTTGCCTTGTTCCGGGTATTTACAGGCGTAATGTAATGGTCCCTTGCGCCCTGTTTGAGTCTGGCGTTCACCCCTGGGAGGCATCGGCCGACATGACTCGTTTCACTTACCGTTATGAGCTGGAGTGGAAGGACAGGGTGTACGTGGATGCTACCTACAACGTCATAGATGATGACAGCGTACTGCTTGAAGCCCGCTGCGTAAACAATACGTCTGAGGTGCAGAATATCAACCTTCAACTCGCCGTTCGTAAGGCAGGTGGCACTGAGGGGCAGTGGACGCCGGAACTGAAGCAGGGAGAGGGGTGGTTCACAGTGCGTTATCCGGAAGTGGATGCCGCCTATGGCGTTGCCTGGGACTATCCTTTGAGCGAAGTCCGTCAATGGCGTTGCGCCAAACTGGAGCAGCTTATGCCCATCAAGGTCCACGACCACGTTTACAAAGACCTTAAAGGTGACGGTAAAGGCCATTATACCGCCAATTTCCTGCGTCCCATAGTTCTGAAGCCTCAAAGCGATACTACGTTGAGGATGGTTATTTTCAAAGGGGAGAAGCCCGAACTGTCATTTCGACCGAGCGAAGCGAGCGGAGAAATCCCCCTCGGCATTCAACTTCTTCAAGCTACCCTCCTGACCAATGTGGTCTATCCCATAGATGCCTTCGGTGAGCCCATACGCCATTTCTGCCCCGGGAAAAACTGGAACAGCCTTTATACCTGGGACTGCGGATTCATCGGCTGGGCCATGAGCGAGATAGACCCGGGGCGCGGTTATGAGATAATAAGGCAGTACACTACAGTCCCGGAGGAAGAAGCTCCTTTTGTACACCACGGGACACCCCTCGCCACACAGATCCTTGCCATCGGAGATGTCTGGGAAAGGGGCGGATGTAATATGGATGAGCTCCAGGAGATTTACCCCCGTCTAAAGCGTTTCTATGATTATATGACTGGCCCGCGATTCCGCAAACCTTCCGGCCTGCTTGAGACATGGAACATTTTCTACAACAGTGGTGGCTGGGATGACTATCCGCCGCAGTGGACCCTTCGCCCGCAAAAGGAGCTTCGCAGCCGCACTACTCCTATGGTCTCCACCTCCTATTACATCCGCTGCGCAAAGATTCTTCGTCTGATTGCCTCACATCTGGAGGCCGGCGCAAAGGGTAGACAGAAAAAGTCTTTTACGGCCGATATCAAACAGTTTGAGGCCGATATTGCTGCAATGTCTAAAGGCATTCTCGATAATGCCTGGGATTCAGAAACAGGCTATTTCGGCTATGTGGAGCACGATACCGACGGAACTCCCGGAAGTATTTACAGGACTGATAAAGGCGTCAATTTCAATATGGGTCTTGACGGTGTGACACCGCTTGTGGCCGGTATAGTGGATAATGCTCAAAAAGAGGCTTTGATTGGCCATGTCTTTTCGCAAGGGGAGCTTTGGAGTGACTGCGGCATTACTGCAGTGGATCAGACAGCACCATATTACCGAATTGACGGCTACTGGAACGGTACGGTGTGGATGCCTCATCAGATGATCCTTTGGAAGACAATGTTGGATATTGGCCGCCCGGACCTGGCAAAGCGCATAGCAGACACCGCGCTGGAGAATTGGGAGCGCGAATGCGAGGACTCATACAATTGCTACGAGCATTTTATGATAGAAACCGGCCGAGGCGGCGGCTGGAGTAATTTCTCCGGTCTGTCATCTCCCATTCTCAACTGGTACTTTGCCTACAGTCAGCCGGGAACTGTCTCCACCGGATTCGGCACGCTGGTCACAAGTGCCAGCTGGAGTGAAGACAAGTCTTCTGTGGTGCTCACACTCCGCTTTGACCGGGAACTCATCGGGAATGATGTAGCCGTCATCGCCTGCCTTGCCGGCGGCCCTGTCACCAAGATGGTTAAAGCTACGCGGAAGCCCTTAACCCTTAAGATACAGTGAAATGGACAGACGGGATTTCATAAAGACGACGTTGCTGGCCGGGGCTGGGCTTTACCTTACGGACTGGCAAGAGGCTTTTGCCGCCGGTTGCAAGGACAAGCTTGCGGGCAAGACATGGCCAGGGTGGAAGGAAGGGCAGTTCCAGATTCATTTCATCTATACCGGCGTAGCGGAGTCTATGTTCCTGATTTTTCCAGATGGGACAACAATGCTGCTGGACTGCGGGGACTTTGATGCACTTGCCCGTGGGCCGAAGGCCGTTCCGCTGCTTCCGAGCCCGGCCCGCCATTCAGGCGAGTGGATTGCCAGATATGTGACGCGGGTCAATCCAGCCGTCACCGATGTTGATTATATGCTCCTGAGTCATTATCACAATGACCATGCAGGCAGCGACCATTTTTTTGCCGAGAAAATCATCCGCGATGGTGAAGAATACGCGCTCAGTGGCTTCTCCCAGGCCGCCGAGACTTTGAACTTCCGCAAAGCCATCGACCGCTGCTGGCCTGATTATAACGACCCTATTCCAGATACGGCCATGGGCGGAGACCCCGATACAGTGCAGCACATGAAGCGTTTCTACAGCTATATGCAGAGGCATCGTGGCCTCGAGATAGAAAAGTTTCGCCTGGGGGCAACAGACCAGATTGTCCAACTCCATGACGGAGCAAAATACCCATCCTTCTCGGTCAGGAACATATGCGCCAACGGCCGTATCGCCTATCCGGACGGGCGGATCAAAGACCTCTTTGAAGCGGTGAAAACTCAGTCTCCCAAGACTCTCAACGAGAATGCCATGTCGCTGGGAATGGTCTTCTCCTATGGCAATTTCCGTTTCTATACGGCAGGTGATTTCTCGGCTAAATTCAAGGATCCGGACGGAACGGTCCGGTTTATAGAAGATGACATCGCCGAGGTTTGCGGCCCAGCCAATGTGGCCAAAATCAATCACCATGGACATAATTCGATGAGTAGAAAACTCGTCGCCGCACTTCGATCTCAGGTGTATGTGAGCTGTGTTTGGGATCAGCTCCACAACCTGCCGCCCTGTATGGAACTCCTCTCAGACCGTTCAATTTATCCGCAGGACCGGATTATCTGCCCTACGATTATGCCTGCCGAGCGTCGGGCAAAGGATGGTGATGCTGCCTGGATGAAAGATGTCGCTCCTGACTCTTTCGAGGGCTGCCATGTTGTAGTGAATGTTGAAAAGGGCGGGCGTCGTTACTCCGTATCCTTCATTAGCGCCGCTGATGAGTCTATGAAGGTGCTCAGCGCTCTACACTTCAGAACTTAGTATTGATATGAATATCTTTCTCCAGGTGGCCTTGTCGGCCTTGTTATGGTTGCCGTTCAACGACGGAACCGTGCCCGGCGTGGAGGGCCAGGCAATGCTCTTTGACGGTTTTGACTCCAGAATAGTCCTGCCGGCTGCTGAAGTGCCGGAACCCAAGGCCGATTTCACCGTAGACGTATGGGTGTGCCCCCTTGCCTTCCCCAAGAGCCCCTGTCCGGTAGTTTGTCGCAAGGCCGATGAAGGCCCTGAGGGATGGAATTTGTGGCTTGATTGTTTTGGCAAGGTACATTTTACCGTAGAAGACGTTGAGGCGGAGTCTCCTCAAGGCCTGCCGCTGCGGGAGTGGTCGCGGCTTACGGCACTTTTCAAAAGTGGAGAAGGGATTTTCCTCGCTATTGATGGTAAGGAAGTGGCCAAGGCACCGGTCACATTCAACAAGGTTGATCAATCGGCCTATGACCTATGGATTGGCCGCACTCAGGTGCGCACGCCTTCATTCTTTGAGAACCATAGTATTCCAATCTACAGTTCTTTTGACGGAGCCATTGATGAGCTGAATATTTATGCCGACAAGTGTACGTATAAGAAGATTCTCAGGAAGAAATTCTTCCGGCCTGATGCTCCGGGTACAGATGTGCCAGGTTTTGAAGAGCGTGTCCTGCCTTCAGGTCCTCAGCAGGTTGATTTTGGAGCCTGGTATGTTCCCCTGAAATATTATGATGCCTTTGACCGCAGGTGGAGGGGAAGCCTTGATGATATTGTGGTAGGTTTTGGCCCTGAGCAGCCCTGGAAGGTGGTTTTCTGGCACGGCATTTCCTATGCTCCCTGTTTTGTGACTGAGAAGGGAAACTGGATGAGCAATGAGTTTGTGGAAAGAGCTAAAGTAACCAAGTGGGGATGCCCGGAAAACATGAGTGACAAACATGCCGATTTCTCCAGTGTCCGCATCGTGGAGAATACTCCGGCCCGTACCGTAGTTGTGTGGCGTCATCTTCCTGTGGGCGTAAATCAGAAGATTCCCTTCCAGAGTGAGGAGTCCCAGTGGGGAGACTGCTCGGAGGAAACCTATATCTTCTATCCTGACGGGGTATGTGTACGCAGAATGGACCTTTGGACATCGGCCCCAGCAGCGTGGATGGAATGGAGTCAGAGCCTCCAGGTGCTGCATCCGTCACAGCGGCCTGAGGATGTCCTGGATGCAGCCAGAATAATGTCAGTGGCGGCAATGGATGGCCGGACAGAGACTTACGGATGGGATCTGGATGCTAAAAAACGTCAGGATGCCCCATCGCTCCCGGGCGCGAATATCCAGGTGACTTATCTTAACAGCCAGTGGAATCCTTACCTGATTCTTGAGGATGGCTCCGGCCTTAATGAAAAGAATGCTCGTGGCCCCCGTATAGACCATTATTCCGGAAGATGGTCTGATTATTCAGATTTCCCGTGGCGCAACCACTGGCCTGTGGCCCAGGATTACGTCGTGGGCCGGCATGCCGTTGTAGCCGATGCCCCGTCGCATACATACACTGCCACGCAGTATAATGCTCCGCACAGCGTTGAAAAGATTTCAGGCCCGGCCGATGCTGTTTACGCTCCGGAAGAAGGAAAGGAAACGCCATATACTTCAAAAGTGTCCTCTGGGGAGTTGAATTCCACCTGGAAGATAACCAAACTGATGCTCCTTGGATGTACAGAAGGGGACGCCGCGGATCTGCTGCCTTTGGCCAAGTCCTGGCTTCGCGCTCCCAGGATGACAGAAGACGGAGAGGATATTCTATATGATGTTACGCAGCGTGCATATGTCGTTCCTGCCCAGGACACGCATACACTTTGTCTTAATGCATCACCCGACCATCCTGTCAACGGCCTGTGCCTTATTTTGAATGGGGGAGGGACGGCACCATCGTCCATTAAGGTGGATGGCAAGGATTATTCAGACTTTAGAATCGGCATCAATAATGGACCTGCCGGCACCTTCCTTATCCTCTGGCTTCCCTTGTCTGCAACATCTCCGGTAAGTATTGATATTGCCAAGTAGTTGAAAGTGCGGAATTTATCCGGCAAAAATATAAGATAATTGCGGGAAAGTTCCCGCAATTTTCTGAAAAAGTTGCCGGAAAATATCCGCAATTCTTATCGAATACCGTATTTACGAAGTATGCGGAGGATGGGTTTGCGGACGGATTCCGCCCATATGTAATAGCCCCAGTCGCCGGGATGTACACCGTCTGCAGTGGTGTCATGCGTGGGAGATGTTGCGTTTGACTTTATATAGTAAACGTTTTTGTACTTCTTCACGGCAATTTTCATAAGGCTGTCTGCGACGGCAATCTTGCTTGCCTCGGCGGCATCATGCTCCATGTTGAAGTTTCTGCGTTCCCGCCATATAGTATGCATGAATATCAGGGGGACTCCCGGTTTTGATGCCTGGAGCGTTTCTATGAAGGGAAACAGATTCTCCTTCACTGTTTGGGCATTGCCGTTGGAAAAAGCATCAAAGACAAAAGCATCTACATCGGCATCTTTCAGGGCATTGGCAAACTGTGGCTGCATACGGCAGTCTCCACTTACGCCAAGGCTGCAGAACTGCATTCCCGTAGCGCGGGTAAGGTACCCCGGAACGGTCATTCCCGGTCTGGTTGTGCTGGCACCATGCATGAATGAAGAACCGTAAACACATATCCGGTGACGGAATGGAACATCTCCCTTTTCTATGAAAGACCCTTTCTTGACGGCAATCTTCAGAGAATTTAATTTGCTCTCAGTGGGGAGGTACATCAAACATTCATGGATGCTGCCATCCATATGGTCTACCAATTTTCTGATTCTCCCATTTTCGGTAGAGGCATCATGGTTGTATGCGCACATACCTGCCCATATCCATTTGCCATCCTTTTTGATGTATAGGTCAAAGCCCCTGGATGCAATGCAGGAGGAATTTGTGTAGTGTAGATAGCTGAAATCGGGTTTTACCGCAATTACAGGAGAATCTGTCTTGAAAGTGACTATTATTCCCGAGGGCATCTCCAGAAGATTGATATCCTTTTCATCCCATCCACCATATTTGGTGAAATCCATTCGCTGGTACGGGTTGGGTGTGTTAGGAAAGACTTTTCCAACGATAGTCAGTTCTGCCGCTTCAGTGAAGGAGTAATCATTATCCTGGGCGAATGCTACAATGCCAAGAAGCATTGTAAGAGATAGGATCAGTAATTTCTTTATCATAACCATTCAGTGTGAAAAAATTCTCCACGGGGGCGGTCCGTGCGTTCATAGGTGTGTGCCCCGAAATAGTCCCTTTGCGCCTGAAGGAGATTGGCCGGCAGTGAGGCGCAGCGGTATCCATCGTAGTAACTCAGGCCGGCGCTGAGGGACGGAACGGGAATGCCGCTTAAAACGGCTTCAGATACAACTTTCCGCCATGAAGCCTGTCCCTGAGCGAGCGTCTCCTTGAACCAGGGTGAGAGCATCAAGTTAGTTAGATCTGGCTGGGCCTGATAAGCGTCTTTAATACGGCCAAGGAAGACGCTGCGGATAATGCATCCGCCGCGCCAAAGAAGCGCAACGGCGCCAAGGTTCAGGTCCCATCCATACTGCTTTGATGCGCTACCCATCAGGCTGAAGCCCTGGGCGTAGGAAACGATTTTTGCGGCCAAAAGCGCTTTGCGAAGATCCTCTAGATCAAGTTTGAGTGTCTTTTTGGCGGGGCCTTCAAGTATGGAGGAAGCAATTACTCTTTCTTCCTTTCTTGAAGACAGGCAGCGGGCAAACACGGATTCGCTGATGAGAGATAGCGGAACGCCCTGGTCCAGCGCGGCCTGCACCGTCCATTTGCCTGTGCCCTTCTGGCCGGCGGTGTCAAGGATGGTGTCCAGTATGTATCGGCCTTCAGAGTCCTTTTTCCCAAGGATGTCTGCGGTAATGCCTATGAGATAGCTGTCAAGGTCTCCGCGGTTCCACTGGGAAAACGTTTCCTGCATCTGGGCGTTTGTCATTCCCAGGCCCTCCCTCATAAGGTGATAGCACTCGCAGATAAGCTCTATGTCGCCGTATTCTATTCCGTTGTGTACCATCTTCACAAAGTGGCCGGCGCCGCCGCTGCCCACCCAGTCACAGCATGGCGTTCCATTCTCCACTTTGGCCGATATCGCCTGAAGGATGGGTTTCACAAGGGGCCAGGCCTCCGGAGAGCCCCCGGGCATCATGGAGGGTCCTTTAAGGGCGCCTTCTTCGCCGCCGGATACACCGGTACCGATATATAGAAGGCCTTTGGATTCCACTTCATGGCAACGGCGGTCTGTGTGGTGGAAATCTGAGTTCCCGCCGTCTATGATAATGTCTCCGCTCTCCAGCACTTTCTCAAGTTCAGAGATGACATGGTCCACGGCAGCGCCTGCCGTCACCATCAGGAACACTTTCCTTGGGCGCTCAAGGCTCTGCGCCAGTTCCTTATAGGAATAGGTTCCGGTGAATCCCGGTTTTCCATCGGCCATAAATTCCCGCGTGATCTCCGGGATATAGTTGTAGACGGCCACTTTAAAGCCCTTTGACGCCATATTGACGGCAAGGCTCCGGCCCATGACTCCAAGGCCAACAAGGCCGATATTACATAGCGACGTGCTCATCTTTTTACTCTTGCGTTTCCGGCCCAAATGCTCCAAACCTCCTCTTCATCTGCAGGAAGGGCATAGTCCGTGAGTAAGGTTGCGGCCAGAGCCCCTGATGCCCAGCCAAACTGTGCGCATTTTTCTATATCCCAGCCCTTAAGGAGGCCGTACAGCAATCCGCCTGTGAACCCGTCTCCGCCGCCTATGCGGTCAAGGACACGGATCTCCCGTGGTGGGATAACTATGGTCTCAGTGTCGTCAGAAACAATTACTCCCCATAGATGCAGATTGGCATCCTTTACTCCGCGAAGCGTGGTGGCGATAATCCTGGCACCGGGGTAGCTGCTGCGGATTGTCCCAATCATCTCCTTAAAGGCATCTGTCTTGGCATCCAGATTGGTTCCACCGGTTTCCGGACCTTCAATGCCAAGGCATAACTGGAAGTCTTCTTCGTTTCCTATCAGTATGTCTGCGAAAGAAGAAATTTTGCCGAAAACGACCCGGTACTCTTTCTCATGGCCTTTCCAGAAAGAGGCCCTGTAATTGAGGTCAAAGCTTACAAGTGAGCCGCTGGCCTTTGCCTTCTCTGCTACGGCCAGGCAGAACTCCGGAGCGAGCGCCGCTATTAGGCCGCTGAGGTGCACAAGGCGTACACCCTCCCTCTCAAAAATGCGTTCCAAATCAAAATCTGCCGCCTTCAGGGTACGGCCAACCTCGCCGGCGCGATCGTTCCATACACGGGGGCCGCGTGAGGCGCAACCGCTGTCGGCGATATTGATCTGATGCCTGTATCCCCAAGGACCTCCCTGTTCACGCTCAGGTCCTTCCACGGACATTCCGCGGCTAAGAAGATTGGCACGGATGAAAGATGCGAAGGGGTGCCCTTTTACAAAGGCGGTGAGAACTTTGACTGGTAAGCCAAGGGAAGATGCAATGCTTGCCACATTGGTCTCGGCGCTTGTTGCCTGAAGGGTGAAGTTCCCTCCAAGATGAGCCGGTTGTCCGTCTGGAGGAGTAAGGCGAACGCCCATGCTGGTGGGCACCAGAAGGGCATATTTTGGATTAGATGTCATAACAGGTTACCTAAGGCAACAATTCCGGTGTATGAAACAATGCAGGCGAAGACAAAGGCCAGCGCCATAAGGATTGTGAATAGAATGCCGGGGCGTTCCTTCTGCTTCCAAAGCAGGATAATCATAAGGAGTATGACAAGCGGCAGGACAAATACCAGTGTCACCTGGGATGCTATCTGGGTTATGACAGGGCTTTTCCCAAGGATGGGAATGGTAAGGCCTGCAAGCGCTGCAATGCCGGTTAGCGCTTTGAATAGTGGTGTGCCGGTCTGCATTTCCCCATGCCGATAATCGCTGATAAGCTCTGGCGCCAGCATCATAATGGGGAAAAGGGATGACAGTCCGGCGCTCAGAAGGCCTGTGACGAACAGGGCCACGGCAAATCTGCCGGCTATGGGCTCAAGGACATAAATCATGTCCAGGACCTTTTCCACGGTGATACCGCGAGTGTGGAGAACGGACGCAGCGCAAATCATGATGCTTGCGCTGATAATGAAGGTAAGTGAAGCGCTTACAATGGCATCACGCCGCTGAAGCTTCCCGTCTTCTTTTCCCCAGCCTTTGCTCTTCAGGATCATCGGCCTTATCACAAAAGTGGGGGAGGACATGGTTGTACCTACAAAGGCGGCCACAAAAAGCAGTGCTCCGGAATCCTTTGGGAGCGATGGAACAAACCCTTTTGCTATAGTTCCCGGCTCAGGTAGTTCTATGAACAGAGACAGGATAAAGGCCAGCCCCATAAGAGTGACAAGGGCCGACAGTATCTTTTCAAATACACCATAGTTCCCTTTGTTCAGGATAATCCATATGGAACCGGCAATTACTATTGCCATCCCAAGGACTATCCAGTAGCCGGCAGACTCCGGAAGCCCGGGTATGCACATATAGAGGACTTCGCTTACGGCGTTGGACGTTATATTAAGGATGCTTGAAAGGCTTATCCACTGGCTCACTACTAGGCCGATGATAAGAAGGATGGCCCAAACCTTACCTCCTTTCAGGCGGGTCTTGATGCCATGGATTGCGGTATCTCCGGTCATGATGCCAAAACGTCCGTACGCCTCTGTCATCACCCATGTGAAAAAAGCGCTGATGGCAAGGACCCATAGAAGGTTCGTTCCGTACATGCTGCCGGACTTGACCATTGATGTAACGCTGCCGGTGCCGATAGTAAAGCCCAGACAAAACAGCCCGGGCCCCACAAGTGCAACTACACGAAGTATGCGTTTAAGCAAGTCTTTCATTATGAGAACAGACACCCGCCGTTAATATCAATTCCCGTGCCTGTGACGTAAGGAGATTCGCTTCCTGCCAGAAAGGCAACAAGACCTGCCACTTCACAGGCTTCACCTTCTCTTCTAAGGGGGGCGCTGCGATGCAGGGCTTCCCTCCCTTCAGGTGCCGTGAAGGTGTCGTGGAAGTAGGTGTTGATCATGCCGGGGCAGATGGCGTTAACCCTGATTCCCTGAGGGCCCAGTTCTTTGGCCATGGCCCTTGTATGGCATAACATTGCAGCTTTTCCGCAGGCGTAGATGGAACTGCCGGGACCGCCACCGTCACGAGCAGCCTGGGAGGAGATGTTGATGATGCTTCCGCCTTCTTTCATATAGGGGAGGACGTCACGTGTGCACAGCCAGCAGCTCTTGAAGTTAAGGTCCAAGACAGTGTTGTACCAGTTCTCATCCTGCTCCTCAATCTTTTTTCGTCCGACAATACCACCAGCGTTGTTCACCAGGATGTCAATGCGTGGGCCGAATGCCTTGGCGGTTTCTTCCATCAGAAACCGGACATCCTCGGCTTTTGTAACATCGGCCTTAACCAGAATAGCCTCCCCTCCGGCTTCTTTCACCATCTGGAGGGTTTCCCTGGCTTTTGCTTCATTGTGGCAGTAATTGATGCAAACCTTTGCTCCTTCCTGGGCAAGTTTGACTGAGACGGCTCTGCCAATATCCCTTGAGCCTCCGGTTACCACGGCCACTTTTCCTGTCAAAGTATTCATAATTCCTAAAGTGTGTGCGGACACAAATATAAAAAAGAATTCATAATAATGCAAATTTTGACTATTTTTGCAGGAAATGGCACAACAGTTAACCATAAAACAAATTGCAGCGCTGGCAGGTGTTTCTGCCGGTACGGTGGATAGGGTCCTCCATAATCGCGGAAAAGTGTCTCAGGAGGCTCTTGCTGCCGTTCAGAAGGTTCTGGACGGCCAGTCCTACAAGTATAACCTTCATACATCGGCGGTTGCTTTCAAGAAAACCAAAAAGTCTTTGAAGATTTTGGTTTCCATCCCTTCGTCAGAAAAAGGAGAGTACTGGGATCTCATTCGTGAAGGAATTGAGGAAGGTTTCAGTGAGTATGGAGACTTTGATATTGAAAGCCAGTTTGTTTTCTTCGACCAGTTCGACTCCCTCTCCTGTCGTGATGCATTTGACTCTATTGCAGAAGCGCCGTGTTCGGCTGTGGTAGTGGGCACAACCTTCGTTGATGAGACCAAGCATTTGTGTGAACGCCTGAATAAACGGCATGTGCCATATGTTTTTGTGGATGGCGGAATAGAGGAAACAACTCCCGTTGCCACTTATAAGGCAAATCAGATTTCTTGCGGCCGCCTTCTGGCAAGGCTTATGGACGGCCTTACACCGCGGGGCAAGGAACTTGTGCTAATGGTGCCACGCCGTACTGGTACCCAGATGTCCAACAACTCTGCCATAAGAAAAGCCGCATTTAAGGATTATTTTCCTGAGAATGGGAAACTCCGTGTCATTCATGAGGCCCAGTTCTCTACCGTTGGGCATGAAGCCGTGGTCTCAGAGTTAAAGTCCTTTTTGGGCGAACATCCAAATGTCGGTGGAATAGCCGTGGCTATTTCTTCAAGTTATCTTATCTCGGATGCCCTCAGGGATGCCGGTATAACAGGACTCGTTGTAGGCGGCTTTGATGTAACTGACGGTAATGCAAGGTGTGTCCGTGAGGGTACGCTGGATTTCCTCATCAACCAGCATCCTGAACGCCAGGGATTCTATGCGGTAGAATCCATACTTCACTATCTTCTCTATGGAACTCCGGACAGCACCCTCCCGGAATTGCTGCCCATAGACATCGTCTTTAAGGAAAATCTTCGGCCCTGACCTGCAGCGCTAATAGCTGCCGATAGAGAATCTGAGGCCGCCTTCCATCATGAAGCGGACGGGATGGACGGGAAGACCGTTTATATCGGCTCCGCTCACGCGTGTGAAATAGTAGCGCACGGTGGGGTTGAGATATATGCCCAGCCAGGGAGTGATCATGTACTCCGCGCCGGCACCTACCCCTGCAGACCATTGGAAGGATGTGTCCTTCTTCTGCCAGGGAATGGGCTTGTTGCCGTGAACCATGAAGTTGTTGGCAAGGAGGTAATCCATTTCTCCGCCGGCAAGCACATGCACCCTCCAGCGGGGGCTGCGGACAACGTCAAAGTAGAAGTTGACGGGAGCGCCAATCCAGTGCTGCATGTTGTCTACGGGCACCTGGGTGAGCACAAAGCCGTCATCGGCGTAATTTGCGGTGAAGGAGCGGCTGAGGTTTGTGTAATTGATACCTGTACCCACTGCCCATCTGGGAGCGAAGTTCCATTTGACACCAAGGCCCACGGAGAACGGGAAACCGGGTTTGTCGGATTCAGGAACAGGATCATATACGCCTTCCTGGGGAACAGCGGCAGCAGCAGCTGCGCCGCGGCGGCTCAGGAACGGAGCCTTGGAACTTGCCTGGAAATTGCCGGAAGCTGTAAGGGAAATATCCCTGCCGGGAAGCGGCTTTGCCTCCCAGGCCAGTTCATTGAGGAGGTAGTTGTCGTCTACCTGGGCAACATAAGAGCTCTCTGGCGGCATTGCCAGGCGGGAAGAAAGCTTCTGAAGGGGCACCGGGTTAATGGTTGCGGTTGGTACGGCCTCCAGGATAGCTTCCTCCCGTAAAGCAATGGGTGCGGCGGCTTTCCTTACCGGGGCCGATGATACCTCTGCGGGCATCACGATGCCACCGGGTAGGGAATTTTGGAGCTGCGCCGCAAGCGGGGAAGCAGGCGTATATTCTTCTAACCTTAAATTTGACGGACGCCACAGGAAAACGCCAACCGCTACGGCTGCCGCCGCGGCAAAAGCCATGGCGCCCCACATCCATGCGGGGACAATGCGTTTCTTTGCGTCCAGTCCTGCCGCTACCGCACTCCAAACGCCGGGGGAAACGGGTTCCTCCGCGTTATAGAGTATCTCTCTTATGTCTTGATCTCTCATTTTCTCTTACTAATCATTTCCTGCAACTGAAGCCTTGCCCGCTGAAGTTTTGAACGGGAAGTGGCTTCCGTGCACCCAAGGGTGGCGGCAATTTCCTTATGGGAATAACCTTCCACCACAAACATGTTAAACACCGTCCTGGCATCCGGGGGAAGCCCGGCAATCATTTCCATCAGTTCCTTATACCCCATCTTCTGAAGCGGTGTGGCCTCTTCCGTGGAAAGGGCGCGCGCCTCTTCAATGTCTCCGGAAAGTCCCAGGGCGTCTGTTTTCCTGAGGTGCATCAGTGCAGTGTTTACAAAGATCTTTCTGGCCCAGCCTTCAAATGATCCGGAGCCGTTGTAACTGTCCAGCTTTGTGAAAAGCGTTACAAAACCCTCCTGGAGCACATCTTCGGCGTCTTCCCGGTTACCCATGTACCGGAGGCAGACGGCCATCATCTTTGGTGCCAGGGAGTCAAAGAGACGTTTCTGGGCATCCCTTTTTCCCTTGGCGCAGGCGGCCGCAAGCTCCTCAAGGGAGCATCGGCCTCCAGGGGATTCTTCGTCCCCTGCCCAAGTAATAAGATGCAGTTTTATGTAGAAACGTTTCAAAAGGTGCGGATTTTGTTACACAAAAATGAGAAAAATGCAGTAATTTTGCAAGGATGAAAAAAGTATTCGTTCTGGCCCTTGCCATTTTGGCCATGCTGCTCCCGCTCAGGGCGCAAACCGTGGAGTCCAATCTGGTAGACGCCGTTTCCCTATATTCCAACGGTCAGTTTGCAAAGGCCCAGCGCATTTTGCAAACTCTCAGCGTTGCCTCTCCGGAGAGCGACGCCGTATGGTATTACCTGGCCCAGACACAGCTGAGGCTTAACGATATGCCCGGCGCGGAGGCCTCCCTTGAGAAGGCCGTAGCGCTTGACAGCACCAACTTCTGGTACAGGCGCACCCTTGCCCGCCTTTACCTGGCGCAGGGGAAAAAGGCCGATGGAAAGTCCCTCTATGAGTCCCTGGTGAAGGATTTTCCGGAAAACCAGTCCCTTCCCTATGAACTTTTGGAGGTATACCTCACGGAAAAGGACTTTGACAAGGCGCTTGGCGCCCTTGAGGAGATAGAGCACCAGAGGGGGATGTCGGAGGAAGTTGCCACCACCCGCCACGACATTTACCAGGCCATGGGCCGCCCGGACCTTGCCGTAGAGGCCCTGGAGGCCTTCAACAGGGATTATTCGTCGCCGCATATCCTCTCAATGTTGGGGGATGCATATCTGGCCGATTTCAAGGATTCCCTTGCCCGCGCCCGCTTCACGGAGGCCCTGGAGCTTGACAGCTCCTTCATCCCCGCCACAATGGGCATGAGCGAGGTGTACAGGCGCCAGAGGCAGTATCCGGAGTATTTCAAGACTCTCAGGCCCTTCTTTACGTCGCCGGACGTTCCCGCTCAGTCCAAGAGCATGTATATCGGCAACATAACCCGCAGCATAGACCCCAAGGTTCTGCAGGCACACAGGCCCAGCTTTGACTCCCTTGCCGTCCTTGCCGTAGAGCATTCCCAGGCCGATTCCACCCTCTATACCACGGTTGGCTCCTACTTCTTCTCCACCGGAAGGAGGGACCAGGGGGAGAATTACTTCCGCCTTGCCGCCGTGGCATTCCCGGAGAGCGTCCCCATTACGGCTACGTACATCCAGGTCCTGTCCCTGCAGCAGAAATGGGAGGCCATGAGGGATGTTTCCCTTGACGCCTTCAACCGCCTCAGTGAGCTTGGTTTCATGGACTACGCCAATATGGCAAACTACCAGCTCAAGGATTACGATGCTATCATCGGCAACTGCCGATACCTTATAAAGAATTATCCCAAGGACACAAAGGTCCTTCTTGCATCATGGTCCCAGCTTGGGGACGCCTACCATTCAAAGGGCAATTCCAAGGAGGCCTACAAGGCCTATGACAAGGCTCTGAAGATAGATCCTTCCTACGCCCCGGTTCTCAACAACTACGCCTACTACCTATCTGAAGAAGGCCGGAAACTGAAGAAGGCGTACACCATGTCCAAGAAGACTATTGAGGCAGAGCCGGATAACGCCACCTATCTTGATACCTTTGCCTGGATTCTCCACCTTCAGGGGAAGGACCTTGAGGCAAAGCCTTTCTTCAAGCATGCAATGCTCTACGGCGGCAAGGACAGCCCCGTAATCCTCAGGCATTACGCCACAGTGCTTCAGGCGCTTGGAGAGAATGACTCGGCCCAGGTATACCTTAACATGGCAAAACGTCTGGAACAATGAGAAGGCTCCTTATTATATTAATGGCGCTTAGCCTTGCCCTTCCGGCCCTGGCCCAGAAATCCAGCTCCATGAAGAAGCTGGAAAGCCAGAGGGCGCAGCTGGAGAAGGAGATTGCAATACTGAACCGTCAGCTTAAGGAGAATTCATCGGCCCGGGAGAAGGAACTCACAAACCTTACGCTGGTGCGCAGCAAAATCCAGGCGCGGGAAAAACTCATTGCGGCGTCGGACCAGACCCTCCGCATCCTGGACGACTCCATCCGCACATGCCGTAAGGACATTGAGAGGCTCCAGGCCCGTCACGACACCCTTTCCGCATATTACGCCCGTCTTGTGAGGAGCACCTACAAGAACCGTGACAGCCGTATGTGGTATATGTATGTGCTGGCCTCGGAGTCCATCGGCCAGGGGTTCAGGCGCTTCGGGTACCTCCGCTCGCTTGCATCGGAGATGGGCGCGCAGGCAACGCGCATACGTGAGACATCGGCCGCCCTGGAGGTGGAAAAGGAGCGTCTGGAAGGCCTCAGGGCCGCGGAAGCAGCTACCCGGAAGCAGATCGCATCTGAGCGTACAAAGCTTCGCGGGGAGGAGGATGAAAGTAACCGCCTTGTCCAGAAACTGGGCAGTGACCGTAAAAAGTACCAGCAGCAGCTCCAGTCAAAGAACAGGCAGAAGGAGGATCTCAATCGTAAGATTGCAGACCTTATCCGGAAGGAAAGCCAGAAGCAGAAGGGCGGCGGCTCCGGCAAGGCCGGTAAAAAGACCTCCACAGCAATTGATACCAAGCTTTCCAATGAATTCGCCTCCAATAAGGGCCGATTACCATGGCCGGTGGAGGGCGCAATCGTGGAGCGCTTCGGAAAGCACAAGCACCCCGTGTACCAGAACGTGGACCTCCCGCAGAATAATGGCGTAACCCTTGCCGTCAAACGCGGCACCCAGGCCAAGGCCGTGTTCAACGGCACCGTCACCCAGATAGTGGTGCTTCCCGGCTACAACCAGTGCGTTCTGGTGAACCACGGCGCGTACTACACCCTCTATTCCAAGCTTGCTACCGTAGCCGTAAAGCCCGGAGACAAGGTCAAGACCGGCCAGGTTGTGGGCATTGTGGACACCATCGGCGGAGAGGACCTTTTCCACTTCGAACTCTGGCAGGACACCACTCCCCAGAACCCTGAAAACTGGCTCCGGGACTAGCCCTTTCCGTCATGCCCGACCTGATCGGGCATCTCCGTTTTTCACGGGTGTTGATAACTTCCATCAAAAAGAAACACAAAAGTTATTGTTTAGAATAATTCTAAATTAGAAACTTTTATAATTGCCTGTTAATCAACAAATTAACAGGCTTTTTTATACACTGTTGATAACTTTTTTCAGAAAAATCGTTGTAAATACAAAAACCTTGATATAACTTTGTCTCCAGTCCGACCTAACCAACAGATCACAGAAATATAAACGCAATATGGTAAAACGTGTACTAAAGCGCGATGGACGTCGCGTCGAATTTAACAACCAGAAGATTGTTGCCGCCATCCTCAAGGCAATGGATGTAACGGAGAACGGTGAAGATATTGTGCTGGCAGCCCAGATCGCCCACGATATCTCCCTTCTGCCCAAGGAGGAGATGACGGTTGAGGAAATCCAGGACGTAGTTGAGAGCCACCTCATGAACAGCCCCCGCCAGGAGGTTGCCCAGGAGTATATCCGCTACCGCAACAAACGTAACCTTGCCCGTAAGGCCAAGACCAATGAGATCTTCCAGACCATCATTGACGCCCAGGTGAACGACATAACCCGTGAGAACGCCAACATGAATGCCGATACCCCGGCAGGCATGATGATGAAGTTCGCCTCCGAGGCCACCAAGAGCTATGTGGACGAGTGCCTTCTCTCAGACCCCGTCCGTGAGGCAGTTGCAGGTAACTACATCCATATCCACGATAAGGATTACTATCCCACCAAGTCTCTCACCTGTATCCAGCACCCCCTGGATGTAATCCTTGAGCACGGTCTCAAGGCCGGTCACGGTGAGTCCCGTCCCGCAAAGCGCATTGAAACCGCTTCGGTCCTTGCCTGCATCTCCATGGAAACCGTCCAGAACGAGATGCACGGAGGTCAGGCCATCCCCGCCTTCGACTTCTATCTTGCACCTTACGTCCGCAAGACCTATGAGGAAGAGATTGACAAGATCTCCGATATGGAGAATAAGGATTACAGTGAGCTCAAGCCCGTCAAGATTGACGACTACCTCAAGAGGGATCTCGTGGGCCTTCAGGGCAAGGAGAGGGCAATGCAGCACGCCATCAACCAGACCGTTGGCCGCGTACACCAGGCAATGGAGGCGTTCGTCCACAACATGAACACAATCCACAGCCGCGGCGGTAACCAGGTTGTGTTCTCCTCCATCAACTACGGTACGGATACATCGGCAGAAGGCCGCTGCATCATTCGTGAGATCCTCAACACCACCTATGAGGGCGTAGGTAACGGCAGCACCGCCATCTTCCCCATCCAGATCTGGAAGAAGAAGAAGGGTGTGAGCTACCTCCCGGAAGATCCCAACTATGACCTCTACAGGTTCGCCTGCAAGGTATCGGCCCGCCGTTTCTTCCCCAACTTCCTCAACCTGGACGCTACCTACAATCAGGACGACGCCTGGAAGGCCGATGACCCCCGCCGCTTCGAGCACGAGGTAGCAACCATGGGCTGCCGCACCCGCGTGTACGGCAACAAGTTCGGCCCCAAGACGTCTATCGGCCGCGGTAACCTTTCCTTCACCACCATCAATATCGTAAAGCTTGGTATTGAGGCAATGAGGGAAGAGCCTGAGAAAGAGGCCCGCATCCAGAAGTTCTTCCAGAAGCTTGACTGGGCCCTTGAAATCGCAGCCCGCCAGCTCAATGAGCGCTTCGATTTCCAGAAGACCGCCCTCAAGAAGCAGTTCCCGCTCCTTATGAACGGCCTGTGGCTGGGTTCTGAGAAACTTGACAGTGAGGACACCATTGAGAAGGTCATCAACCAGGGTACCCTTTCAATCGGCTTTATCGGCCTTGCAGAGTGCCTCATTGCACTTATCGGCAAGCATCACGGAGAAAGCGATGAAGCACAGGAGCTGGGCCTGAGGATTGTCTCCCATATGGCAGAGAAGATCAACGGCTTCGCAGAGATCTACCAGCACAACTTCACCTTCCTTGCAACTCCCGCAGAGGGCCTGTCCGGAAAGTTCACCAAGAGGGACAAGAAGACCTTCGGTATTATCCCCGGTATCACAGATAAGGACTACTACACAAACTCCAGCCACGTTCCCGTGTACTATCACTGCACGCCTGAGCACAAGGCAAAGATCGAGGGTCCTTACCACAAGTATGAAAACGCCGGCCACATCTTCTACGTGGAGATAGACGGTGACGCCACCCACAACCCGGAGGCAATCATGCAGATCGTGGACCTCATGGATAAGTACGACATTGGCTACGGCTCCGTGAACCACAACCGCAACCGCTGCCTTGACTGCGGCTATGAGAACGCAGAGAAGGACCTTCATGAGTGCCCCCACTGCCACGGTCACCACATTGACACCCTCCAGCGCATCACCGGTTACCTTGTAGGTACTACTGACCGCTGGAACGCCGGCAAACTTGCCGAACTCCACGACCGCGTGATTCACGAATAGTGAAAATCAGAGTACTGGACATACTTCATCAGACAATGGCCGACGGACCCGGGTTCCGGACGGCCATTTACTGCGCAGGGTGTAAGCACGGCTGCAAGGGGTGCCACAATCCCCAGAGCTGGGACTTCAATGCGGGGAAGTGGATGGACGTTGAGGAGCTTCTGGAAATCATAAAGGAGGATTCAATGTCCAACGTAACCTTCTCCGGAGGGGATCCTATGTACCAGGCTCCGGCATTCACGGAACTTGCCCGCCGTATCAAGGAAGAAACCAGGAAGACCATCTGGTGCTGGACCGGGTTCACGCTGGAGGAAGTTGAGGCCGATCCCACGATGGCCGCAATGCTCCCTTACTTGGACGTCCTTGTGGACGGCCCGTTCATCCTGGAGCAGAGGGACACTGACCTCCTTTTCCGTGGCAGCCCCAACCAGCGCATCATTTACCTTCACGGAGAACCTCCGGTGGATGTTATCCCCGGCACAGTGGCGCTTGAGCCGCTGAGGTAATATCGGCCTGGCCGGGAACTCCCTCTCACAGAGTCACTTACGCAAAGTCGGGTGCACCTGCAGGTGCACCCGACATTTATTAAGTGGCTGAATCTCAGCCGTTTATGCGCCAGGGGCCTAGAAGCTCAGGACCACTCCGGTGCCGTACTGGCCGGCGCCAAAGCGGATGTTTGCGCTGTAATTGCTGTGATTGTACTCAGTAGCAATCCAGTTCAGGCGCTTTTTGCCGATAACCTGAAGCGGAATACCAACGCTGAGGCAGATGTCACCTGCTGCAAGGAGAGTGGCTCCGGCGGCAAGACCCAATACGGCAAGGGCTGCCTTGTTGTCATATTCCTTGACTACTTTCTGGCCGTCCTTTTCTTCAAAGGTAACGTGGCCGTTCTCTATGGCATAAGCAGTAGCGACAGAACCTGCGATGGTACCAACCAGGCCGACGCCCGCTGTTGCGGCACCCACGATGGTGAGGATCTTACCGGTCTTGTACTGCTTGCATGCTCCTACGTAGGTCTGATTATAGACATCCTCGTCAATGAGCTGGAAAACTTCCTGGTCCGTGAGGGCATGGCCATTCTCATCCTCAAGGCCTGCGCGGTGCTGGCTGAGGGTGCTGGGCCGATACTGTGCGTTTGCTACAACACCGGAAGCGATGAAAGCTATGGCTGCGATAGCCAGAACAATGATCTTTTTCATCCGGCTTAAAGATTTGCATTGTCTTTCTTCCAGTCTGCAACTGCGGGAACAATGCCAAGGGACACAATCTCATCCCTCATCTTCACAAGGTGCTCATAGGATGCATCAAGTGCGGCCATTTCCTCTGCGGTACCCTTGGGAGCGGAGAAGTGGCAGCCGGTGGCGTCAATTACGGTGGGCATTGCCATCATGACGTTCTTGTACTTGCCTTCATTGACATAGGTGCCTGCGGGCCAGTAGAACTTGTCTCCGCCCATTGCGGCCTCAATCATCTTAACTGCCTGGTATGCAGGGCTCTGGAAGGAGCTGCGGCCACGGAGCTTGATGATATTGGAACCACCCTGGATGGTGTTGTGCTTGATTTCTGCAAAGCGCTCTGCGGAAAGAGGAAGCTCTGAAAGGGGCTTTCCGTCAATCTTCACCTGGCTTGCGAATACTGCCATGGCCTCACCGTGACCACCATAGGTGTGGGCGCCGGTAACCTTGTACTGAGGTACGCCGAACTCCTGTGCAAGGGCCTCCTGCAGACGGGTGCTGTCAAGGGCTGCAAGGGAAGTGAGCTGTGAGGGCTTAAGGCCGGAGTGGATGAGGGCCGTGAGGGCGGTTACATCGGCCGGGTTGAAGATGACAACCACAAACTTTGCATCCGGGCAGTACTTCTTGATGTTGTCGCCGAACTCTGCGGCAATCTGGCAGTTGCCCTTGAGGAGGTCCTCACGGGTCATGCCTTCCTTACGGGGTGCACCGCCGCTGGAGATGATGTATTTTGCATCCTTGAAGGCCTCTGCGGGATCGATGGTGGCGGTGAAGTTCACGCCCTCGAATGCGCAGTGGTCCATTTCTGCCAGGACACCCTTGAGGCCGGGCTCAAAGATATCGTAGAGGCAGATGTTTGAAGAAAGTCCAAGGCAGGCGGCAGTCTGGGCCATATTTGAGCCAATCATACCTGCTGCGCCAACAATAAGGAGTTTTTCGTCAGTGAGAAATTTCATGATATTTTCTGTTTACGTTGTTTCAATTGCAGCCACAAAGATACTAATTTCCGCGCAAAAAGTGTTTGAATTCATAAAAATGATTATCTTTGCGGTTGAATTTGTAACAATTAGTATGGAGCCTCCCAGTCCGGTCACATCCAGCCAGTTGAAGGTCGTCGGTTCAGACGATCCTTCCCCACGATTGTCCGCCACATCTAACTGAGAAACCTGATACCCACAAAAAGAGTATCGGGCGCTTCCGTATTGTTGTTCAGAACATTTTGTAATGGCACTTTATTTAAAGAAGGAACTTGAAAACGAAGCCACAATAGGCGTGTGGCAGATCACAGAAACCGAGGATGAGCTGGTAAAACTTGCCGCCACCCCCACGGACGAGATGGAAGAAATCTCGTTCATAAAGAGCGAATCCCTCCGCAAGCAGCGCCTTGCGGTGAGGGCCCTCCTCAACACCCTGTTCGATGAAAAGGTATACCTGAGCCATCATGATAATGGCAAGCCGTACCTTGAGAACAACCCCACAAACATCTCCATAACCCATACTGAGAAGTATGTGGCGGTAATCCTCCATGAAGACCAGGACTGCGGCATAGACGTAGAGTCCCTGGACCGTGATTTCTCCGCCGTGGAGAAAAAGGCCCTCAGCGAGGATGAAATAGAAGATCTCCCGGACGAGAAACGCAATGAGCAGCTTGCCATCTACTGGTGCGCCAAGGAAGCCATCTTCAAGCTCCTGAGCCTGTACAGCGTAGACTTCGCAGAGCAGATAGAGGTGGACCGCTTCCGTTACCGCGGCGAAGGTGAGCTTGAAGCCACCTTCGTGGACAAAGACGACGACGAGCAGGAATTCAACCTTGAATACATGACCTTCGACCGCCACGTCCTTGTGTGGGTGGTGGGAGACTAATCGGCCCCTATCCCCATTTATTGGGATTGACCATACCGTCGCAAAGCGCTATCTTTGCGGCGGTAATTATTATATATGATACTTTCAGACCTTAAGACCGGGGAAAAGGCGGTGATTGTGCGTGTGCACGGTCACGGCAGTTTCCGTAAACGTCTTATAGAAATGGGTTTCATCAAGGGGAAGGAAGTGAGGGTTGTCCTTAACGCCCCCCTGAAGGACCCAATCGAATATGAAATAATCGGCTATAAAGTCTCTCTCCGGAGAGAGGAAGCACGTCTTATAGAAGTGGTAACGGAGGAGGAAGCCAGGGAGGCGCTGGTAAGCGATGAGCACCTTCAGGGGCTTCCGGCCGATATGGAAGAGCCCCGGCGCCTGGGAGAAGCCATGGCCCATGTTGCCGAGGAACGTCACCACTCCATCCGTGTTGCGCTTGTCGGCAATCCTAACTGCGGAAAAACTTCACTCTTCAACATTGCCTCCGGTAGCCACGAGCACGTAGGCAATTACTCAGGTGTGACGGTGGACGCCAAGGAAGGCCATTTCAAGTTTCGGGATTATGAAATAACCTTGGTGGACCTGCCCGGCACCTACTCCCTCAGCGCCTACTCTCCGGAGGAACTTTATGTCCGAAAAAACCTGCTGGAAACTACCCCCGACGTTGTTGTGAACGTGGTTGACGCCTCAAACATAGAGCGTAACCTCTACCTCACAACACAGCTCATAGACATGAACCTGAGGGTCGTGATGGCCCTCAACATGTACGACGAACTTGAGCACAAGGGGGATAAACTTGACACCACCCAGCTTGGCTACCTCCTTGGTATGCCCGTCTGTCCCACCGTTTCCCGTGACGGCCGCGGCATCCCTGAGCTCTTTGACACCGTCATAAAGATATATGAGGGGGCCGATGACCGTCTTGCCCGCCACATCCACATCAACCACGGCGCGGAGATAGAAAAGAGCATAAAAAGAGTCCAGAGGCACATCGCATACAACGAGGAACTGAAGGCCACCTACTCCACCAGATACCTTACAATAAAGTATCTGGAAGGGGACAAGGAGGTTGAGCGCCTCCTGTCCGGAAAGCCAAACATAGGAGATATCTCAGACGCCAGGGCCGATGAAATGGAGCGCGTGGAAGGCATCGTGGGCACCAATATGGAAAGCGCAATTGTGGATGCAAAGTACGCCTTCATCCAGGGCGCCCTTGCCGAGACCTACCGGAAATATCAGGAAGAAAGGCCCCGCCGCACCATAACAGACAGGATAGACGCAATTGTCACCAACCAGTGGGCGGCATTCCCCATTTTCCTGGTGCTGCTGTGGTTCGTTTTCTGGGCCACCTTCACTATCGGCCAGTATCCTATGGACTGGATAGAGGCAGGGGTGGGCTGGCTTGGAAACGCCGTTGGCTCACTTATGGCCGATGGCTGGCTGAAGGACCTTGTGGTAGACGGCTGCATCGCGGGCGTAGGAAGCGTCCTTGTGTTCCTTCCCAACATCATGATCCTGTACTTTTTCATTTCCATAATGGAGGACAGCGGCTATATGGCCCGCGCGGCGTTCATCGTGGATAAACTGATGCACAGGATCGGCCTTCATGGAAAGAGTTTCATCCCTATGGTGATGGGTTTCGGGTGCAACGTGCCGGCAATTATGGCCACACGCAGTATCGAGAGCCGGAAGTCCCGCCTTGTCACTATGGCCATCATTCCGTTCATGTCCTGCGCGGGCCGATTACCTATCTTCGTGCTCTTCGCAGGCGCTTTCTTCCCCGGAAGTCCCGCCACGGCCCTTCTTGGAATATACCTTCTGGGCATAGTGCTGGCCATATTATCGGCCCTTGTCATAGGGAAATTTGTCAAGGACGACGACCTCCCGTTTGTGATGGAACTGCCGCCGTACCGTATGCCCACCTGGAAAGCCACCTGGCGCCACACCTGGGAAAAGGGCAAGCAGTACCTGGAGAAGATGGCCACCACCATCCTCATCTTCTCCATTGCCATCTGGTTCCTGGGTTACTTCCCGCGTCACGCCGATAAAAGCGCCGCATATCAGCAGGAGCACTCGTACATCGGGATGGTAGGAAAGGCCATTGAGCCTGCCATGGAGCCGCTTGGCTTCAACTGGAAGATGGACGTTGGCCTTCTTGCCGGCGTGGGTGCCAAGGAACTGGTCATAAGCACCCTGGGCGTCATGTATGCCCAGGACGGAGAGCAGTACGAAGGTATGGGTGACGAGGACGATACCGCCCTCCAGGCTGCCCTCAAAGCCACGGTTCCCACCGCCGCCGCCCTTGCCTTTATGGTGTTCGTTCTGCTGTACTTCCCGTGCATCGCCACCTTCGTGGCCCTGAAGAACGAGACCGGCTCCTGGCGCTGGGCCATCCTCCTTTGCCTCTACACCATCCTTGTGGCCTGGATCTGCGCCTTCGCGGCCTTCCGCATCGGCCTTCTCATCTGGCCGGTGTAACCTCCCCTTGCGGTTCTCCCCTCGTGGTGGGGCTTAAGTGCTTCATTTACAGCTATTTATAAGAGTTTCTACCAGAACTAATTCTGGGAGAAACCTTTATAAGTTCTTGTGAGTCAGCGATTTAACCTCCACCAGGGCCACTGTAAAAATCCTTTACAACTGCGGCGGTTTTCTTTACACTTTTACATTTTCTGATTCCAGCCTAACCGGCTGGTTTTCAGTCATATGCGTTTTAAGGCACGGGAGTTGCGTTTGCCCGTGCGGGAATAATTGTGTAAATTCGTAAACATTTATGGTTTCAAAGAAGGGCAAAATACTGATTGTGGACGACAACGCCGGCATCCGCCAGGCGCTGAAGATACTTCTTCCAGTGCATTTTACCGAGGTGGAAGCGCTACCGTCGCCGGTGACGCTTGTAAGCACGCTGGAGCAGTTCCGGCCGGATGTGGTGCTGCTGGATATGAATTTCAATACCAGCATCAACACGGGCAACGAGGGCCTTTACTGGGCCGGGGAAATCAAGAAGATGGTTCCCGAGGTGGAGGTGGTGCTCTTTACCGCCTATGCCGATATCCAGCTGGCGGTGGAGGGAATGAAGCGCGGGGCGTTTGATTTTATCGTGAAGCCCTGGGACAATGATAAACTGATTGAGGTGCTTTCTGCAGCCCGGGATAAAGCCAGGAAGGCGATGAAGCGGGATGGCCGGTCGGAGCGGGCCATGACGGCTGAGAGCCCGATGTTTTGGGGTTCTTCTGCTGCTATGAAGGCTATTCGAAAGACACTGGATAAGATTGCTCCCACGGATGCCACCGTGCTGATTACCGGCGAGAACGGTACCGGTAAGGATGTCCTTGCGAGAGAGATTCACGCGCATAGTCTCCGGAGCGGGAAACCGATGGTGGCCGTTGATGCGGGTGCCATTACGGAAACCCTTTTTGAGAGTGAACTCTTCGGCCACGTGAAGGGCGCTTTCACGGATGCACACACGGATCACATCGGCAAGTTCGAGCAGGCCGATGGCGGGACACTGTTCCTGGATGAAATTGGCAATATCCCGCTGCACCTACAGGCAAAGCTGCTGCGTGCTATCCAGAGCCGGAGCATCGTCCGGGTGGGTGGCAACGAGGCTAAGCCCATCAACATACGCTTGATTTG